>Ga0265292_1000083_pt1 | contig 197293 bp, 169 predicted proteins | sample Munlanlewell296A_FD_189080 | JGI IMG/M metagenome (GOLD analysis project Ga0265292, IMG submission 189080) | Leachate microbial communities from a municipal landfill in Southern Ontario, Canada - Leachate well 296A | ecosystem: Engineered > Solid waste > Landfill > Unclassified | place... | reverse complement strand
AGCTGTTAATATCGAGAATAACTCTTCGAGTTATTTCCCGAAATTAACAGCAATATCAATACAAATAGAGTTAATAAATTCAATTAAGAAAAGCAAAATCGTGGTCTAAAGAATGGGGAGTAGTAAAGTTTAATCAGTCCATAATTATTTTCTGCTTGAAAATTAAAGTATTCTTCACGTAGAACTTTTGATCTTAGATACTGGTAGCTTAAATGAGGGAGATAGGGCATTCCTCCAGTAGGATCATCTTCATATTTAAGAAATGTTGAGACTAATTTGCCATTATTGACCTGAGTGGTCCCATTATACTCAATTACTTTTTCATAAGAGACACTATTTGATGAATTTCCTAAGCCCCCAATAGGGCTAGAATATACCATTATTATGGAGCGATCGTACCACAGAAGACAAGGTGGCTCTGCCCATCTCTTAGTAGTAAGAGTATAATACGAAGGAAAACTTGTATTTAAATAGCCGGACTTGTCATAATCAAAGGTTTTATAAGTTGATTTATTTGTAACATGATCATAATTCTTAATTTCCTTAATCCTCAAACCACCTGCAAGATATTCCCTTTTAATTTGTAATTCATCAGGATCGTATTTTTCGTATGTTATCCAAGCAGTTGCTGTTGTAACGCTCCCATTTGCACATAATTTCAATACACACATATCTGTCAGATCAATATTTTCCAAAGGGACTACTATTGGATTATCTTTGATCAGATCGGCTGTAAAAAGAACTTCACCATTATCCCAAAGAATTTGAACTTTACCTTTATGGTGTGTTGGGTCATAAGTACCATTTATAGAAATTTCAGCATGTAATACGAAATTTATATAATTATAATTAGTATCGAAATGTAAGGGCTCTGTTTCGCAAATCTCTGTATGCTCCTCTATCCCTTTCACGATAAAAAATTCAAATCCTCCTGGACTTGTGATTTCTTCTACTGTCGGTAATCTACCATAGGCATTATTCTCATATTTGAACTCTGATGAACCACCTGTAGGGTAATTAATTTTTGTCAAAACTCCAGCACAAGAATAAGTCGTATCGGGTTCTCTATCAGCATCCCCAAGAAGTAAACCACCATAAAGTACTTTTGGTATTGTATTAACGTTTAGGGTAACACCATTGAAAAAGCCCCAATAATCAATAGCATTTGATGTTTTAGGTGGAAGGTTGATTGGGGAGTAATCAAAAGAATATTTTTTATCATTCTTTAAAGATAAATTTCTTTCTAAGTACGGGTATGTCTCGATGAAGGATAATAATCGTAAACGTAACTCTTCCCTTAAAGTACTATTATAATCTACCTTAAAATAGTCATAATTAAATTTGAATTTTCGTGTACCACTTATTGGCGTAACAAACATGATAGAATCCAATTTTCTGCCTCCATCCTCGGAATCACTTGAATTAAATGTGATTACGCCATTTTTAAAACCTATCAACTTTAAATATTTTGCGTCTATATCAGTATTACATGGATTTATATCTGGAGAATGAGGGATATAATTAAATCCATCGTGTTCGTACATTCTAGTTGCAGAATAATTAATGCCTTGAGAATACGGTTGGGATTCATAGTCAAAATATATATCGGTATTTTTCAAAGGATTAATTATTTGGTGAAGATACCAACTTGAGATATAATCCTGCGGATTTGGTCCCTCAATTTCAACATGCGTTGTTTCTGTATAATCTGTCCCATTTCCAAAAATATACACAATACCATCAGGAGCAGTTAATATAAAGCCTGACAAAATGCCCGAGTCATAAAGCGGTTCAATTATTACATCATCAAAGGGTATATTGATTGGTTGGTTGTGATTCCCGAACATGAATGAGCCGCTTCCTTTTCCGTAATTATAATAAAAGAGATCCGGTTCATAATCTAAATAGCCTTTTGCAATTTCATTAACTCGATTATATGCAGTTGTCGCTATTCCAGGTGTTGAAAGTTCATTATAAATCATGCCAGACGAAGGGACTTTCTCGGCATTTTCAAGAAACCCATTATAGTGGTCATCCGGCAATCCTCTCATCGTTCTTGTAATGACTCCTCCGGCATTTAAAGACCAGCCTAATCCTACCCATGTAGCTTCATCCTGAACCCTTATTCCCCCAGCATGATAACTAAGTGAAACTGAAACATCAATTCCTCCTTCACTTAAATCAAGAATAGGAATAGAAATATTCGGTATCCCTGTTGATTTATCTACCGGAATTTCACCATATTTACCCAAAGCAGCCGCATTAGGTGAGGGAGGAACTGAAACGACATTATACCAGACTTCACCTCCTTCTTGGGAAAATGAAGTTTTATGTAAAAATAGATTTATGGACACTCCTATTAAAACAACACTGAATAGAAATTTTTCATTTTTAATGTTCATAGAGTATGCTTTCATATTATAGGTGGGTTCTAAAAATTCATTTTTAGACTTTTTTCAGACACAAAATAGAACCCATTTAAATCTGTGCTGAAAAAGTAAAGTAATATTACAACTAATTTTCAATTTATGTTCAAAAAATCCAAGTTCTCTTCTATTTTTCTCACAACTAACTAATTAACTAACTAACTAACTAACTAACAGGATATTACACCTTACATAAATTCAGTCTTTGGACTTGTTCAAATCTAAAGAGATTGTATGTGAGATTTATCAGCCCGATTATACCAGTTGCTCTTACTATTCCTACAGATTTCACAACCAATCCGTTCATGCTCTGCTCCATAAAGCCGAATACGTGTTCTACTCTTGCTCTTGTTTTAAATTTTATCTTGTTTTTCGCTTTTTGCTTATCAGTCAATGGTTTGCCTCTATATCCTTTTTCGTGAGCTTTATTTTTAAGTTTATGCTTTTTAATTGCTTTCTTCTGCTTTTCGCCAGTATAAGCACTGTCTGCATATAATGGTTGCCCTTTGTCGCTTTTTTCCAGCAAACCATCTAAAGCCTGTGAGTCATGCACCGAAGCATCTGTAACTACATACGTGTTGATGAATTTGCTTTTGGAATCTGCTTTTGCATGATTTTTATGCCCGTAATATTTCTCGCCATTTTTCTTTGTCCATCGGGCATCAATATCTTTGTGCCTTTTTTTATATTGAATATCAGGTTTTTATCATCTAAATATTGTATAAACTGACTGAACAATAATTCTACAACTCCACTATTTGTTAGGTTTTCTCTAAATGCCCAAACGGTTTTTTCATCAGGAACTTTATCGCCAGACTGCAATCCCAAAAACTTTTTAAAACTTAATCTATCGTTTATCTGATATTCAACCTGTGTATCTCCAAGTCCATAATAGCGTTGTAATATCAAGATTTTAAACATCATCACTACATCAAATGGTTTTGCTCCTGCATTGTTTTTCTTTTCTGTATTTAACAGTTTTGATTCTAATGTGCTGCGAAAAGCCTCAAAATCAATAACATTGCTTATCTTCTCTAAAGGATTGCCAATTGCCGACAAACGTTCAATGGTATATTGCTCGTCAAATAATCCTTTTTCGCCCTTTGTTTTATACACTTGTGATGACATCGTGTTTTCGTATTAAATTATTGGCAAATATACACATAATTATTTGAATAACAATGATTTAATTTATAGAACTCCCCTTTAGTTGATGTGAAATTGAGGTTGGAACCTGGAATCAATGCGCATCCAGTCCATGCAGCATATACAGTGTATGCTTTATCGTCTTGGTTATCTCTGCCATGTATTCGTTCACGGCTTTTACACTGCCCGGCAAAACATAGATGATAGTCTTCCCGGCAACTCCGGCCATGCTGCGGCTTAGCAGCGCATTGGGTTTCTCCTGGCCGTACTTCATCCTGATCATCTCCATGATTCCCGGAATTTCTTTTTCTATTACTGATCGCACCACCTCCGGGGTGATATCTCTTGGCCCGATACCGGTTCCACCGGTAGTGATAACAAAATCAAACTGACCGGCAATAGCATCTTTCAGAAGGTTTTGCAGACTTTTATCATCGTCGGGAATAATATGATGTTTGATTTGGCTTTGCCAATTGAGTTTTTTGAAAAAATCTTCCATGAGGGCTATAACCCGGGGGCCGCTTTTATCTTCATAAATTCCCTGGCTGGCCCGGTCACTTAGCGTGATTACCATTAGCCTGTAAATCCTCGGGGTGAAGGTGATCGTATCACCCGCTTTAACTTTCCCCGGCCGGAGTACCCGGCAGAAAATCCCTTCTTTTGGCATGATACAATTGCCAACTTCACGGTAGATAGCACAATTATCACCATGGCATTCCTTGCCGATCTGCGTCACTTCAAGCTCTGCTTCACCGATAATGAACCTGTCGAACGGATGTGTTTCATAGAGGATGATGCCGTCTGTCGTGATATTTTCAGCGAATTCACCAAAGCGGATTTCCCTGCCGGCAGCGGAAGAGAATTTATCGACACTCTCTTTGGCCAGCAGGCTGACCTGCCGGTGCCAATTGCCGGCATGGGCATCCTGTTTTACGCCCAGTTCGTCCAGTTCGATGAAATCAACCGGTTGTTTGATGGTCCCTTTTTTTTCGGAGATATTGACGGATAAGACTTTAATTTCTTTTGACATAATATCAAAGCATTATGGTGTATTACAATACTGTTTGATGACCCTGTAGGCCTGCTCCAGGCCCAGTTCCCCGGCCTGGCTGAGGTCCCGGCAGGCCGAACGGGTATCATTCAGGAAAATGAGGGTCAGCGCCCGGTTAAAGTAAGCTTCAGCAAGCCCTGGCTCCCTTTCAATAGCCCTGCTGAAATCCTGGATGGCACCGGAATAATCCTTCAACCGGACCTTCACATTAGCCCGGTTAAAATATCCGAAAGCATTTTCAGGTTGCATTTTAACTACTTTGTCATAATCCAGCATAGCCAGCTGGTAGTCGGGTGAAAGAGGGACATCTTTCTGCGTTTCCTTTTCGGCCCCTTCCCAGGTAATGGTAACCGGACCGGAGAATTTGTTCCCCACAAATTCCCTTTCCGCCATTTCGAACAAAACATAACCACGGTTTAAATAGGCAAGCGGCTGTTCCGTGTCCAGCTGGAGCGACTTTTCATAGTCCTGCAGGGCTGTATTGTAATTCTGAACCATGCTGTTAATGACCCCTTTTAAGAAGTATGCCTGCGCGGAAGAAGGATCGTGGCTCAGCATGCTGTCGGTAAGTATCAACCGCTGGTATGCCTGTTCCAGGCCCAGTTCAACATGGTCATTGGAAATAACAAACTGTACTCCGCCGGTATTTTTTTCATTCAATTCTTTAAGTTCATGGAAAGCGTAACCTGTCCGGCTTTGGTCGAAGATCATCTGGTCTTCCAGCGCAAATTGCACCATGAAAGCCAGCTCGAGGTCGACAGACTTATCCGGAGTAACATTATCCAGTTTCACAGCCACAAAATCTGCCTCAAATTCCATGATCTTGTTAAAATAGGCCGAATCGGCAAATTGCTTGACGGTCAGGCTGTCATATCCGTATGTCTTCACTGCATCAATGATTTCAATGGCTTTCTGGTAATCTTTATAGGCGCCCTTTTCATCTTTGAGCGACTTCTTAGCTTCCGACCTGTTCAGGTAAGCGCCGGCGAAATCCGGAAAAAGTTCGATGGACCTGGTATAGTCAGCAATCGCCGCCCGGTAATCCTCCAACATGTGAAAAATTATAGCCCTGTTATAGTAAGTGTAGATGTTATCCGGATTCAGCAATAAAACTTTGTTATAATCATCGAGGGCACCATACAGGTCGTTAAGCTGGGATTTTAGAAGGGCTCTGTTATAAAACGACAATGCATTGTAAGGATCCAGTTCAATGACCCGTGAATAATCCTCCATTGCGCCGAGTGTATCGCTGCTGTGATAACGGGACATGGCCCGGTTAAACCAGGTATAGGGATTATCAGGATTAAGTTTGATGGCGTATTGAAAATCTTCAACCGCACCGGTAAAATCTTTTGTATCATACCGGATTACCCCGCGTCGGAGATAAGCTCCGTCATCGTAAGGATCCAGTTGTATGGCCTTGTTACAGTCCTTGAGTGCGCCATCGTAATCTTTAAGGGAAGTCCTTGCCACTGCACGGTTCATATATGCCAGCGGTTTTTTAGGGTCGATCCTTATGGCCGAATCCAGGTCAATGAGCGACCATAAGTAACTGCCCATGTGAATCTTAACTGTCCCCCGGCTGATGAGCAGGTCAGGATCATAAGGCTCAAGTGAAATGGCCCGGTCGAGGTCCTGCAATGCTTTATAATAATCCTGCAGGTTATCCCTGACCAATCCCCTGTAATGCCAGGCGACGACAAACAGGGGATGCAGTTCGAGGGTACGAGAGAAATCATTTTCCGCACCTATGAAATCGCCGAGGTTGTATTTAGCAATTCCCCTCAGAAAATAGGCTTCAAAATTATCTTTATCAAAACGGACGACGGTATTGAATTTATTGATTGCATCCGCGTAATTGCCCTTGGACAGCTCATTCCGCCCCACGGTCATGAAATACTCTGTGTTTACCTGGGAAAATAGGCTCAGGGAAGAGGAGAAGAGGAGAAGAAGGAGCATCCAGCGCATCGGTAAGGGTGGCTTTTGAATTTTCAATTTTCAACTTTCAACTTTCAATTTCCTAAATGTCTGTCTTGCTCTTTTCCATCAGCTTGACTTCACTTATCACCATCCCTTTATCCACCGCTTTACACATGTCATAAATGGTCAGCAAAGCTACTGAAACCGCGGTGAGCGCTTCCATTTCCACGCCGGTCTGGCCAACGCAGCGGGCTTCGGCCGTGACCGTCACCCCATTCTCCTGCAGATCGGTCAGAACCTCAATTTTTGTGATGGGAAGCGGATGGCAGAGCGGAATCAGTTCGCTGGTCTTCTTCCCTGCCTGTATCCCTGCAATCTGGGCAACAGTGAGCACATCCCCTTTCTTGACCTGGTTTTCCCTGATGAGCCTGATCGTTCCGGGGTCCATCCGGATATGACCTGAGGCTTTTGCAATCCTGAGCTGATCTTTTTTGTGGCTGACATCGACCATTCGCGCTTTGCCACCTTCATCAACATGGGATAGTTCGTTCATCTTAAGTTTCTGGTTTCAAGTTTCAAATTTCAAATTTCAGACTGTTGACAGGGAACTGGGAACTGAGAACTGTTCTCATCCCCCGATCCTGTAAAACTCCTCTTCCCGGTTAAACGTTCCGCACCTGGGTTTGTTGTCCACGGCCTTAAGAATCGCTTCCCTTGCACCAAGTTCCCTGACATTGAATCCCGTTGCATTGAAAAGACAGGGTTTGACCATCCCGTTGGAAGTCAGGCGCAGCCGGTTGCATAAGCGGCAGTTGCCCCCATCTCCTCCTTCAACAACATAGAATTCTCCTACTGCCAGGTCCATTTGACGAATGAACCTCACCTGGTAATTATTTTCTTCCGCAAATCGTTTCATCTGAATGGCATCTTCTTCATCTGTCAGTTCCCCGACTACGCAATTGATCTTGATCGGGGTAAGGTCTGCTTCACTTGCTTTCCTTAATCCTTCAAGCACATTTTCCAATGATCCGCCACGGGTGATATGCTGATATCTGACCGGGTCGAGCGTATCGAGACTGACGTTGATCCGGTGCAGACCGGCTTCTTTGAGAGGGATGGCAAATTTATCCAGTAAGATCCCGTTGGTTGTCATCGAAAGGTCCTCAATCCCTTCGATCCCGGCGATCATCTTCACCAGGTCGGTGATGCCACGGCGCACCAATGGCTCACCGCCCGTCAGCCGGATTTTCCGGACACCCATTTCCACAGCGATACGGGCAACTTCAGTTATTTCATCAAAACTGAGAATGTCCTCATGTTTCAGCAACTGTATCCCTTCTGCCGGCATGCAATACATGCATCGCAGGTTGCAACGGTCGGTCACCGAGATCCGCAGGTAGTCTATATAGCGGTCAAACCGGTCGTACATCGATCAGGTCTCCTACAGACAGTTTCGTGATACCGAGGGGGATGGCAGCAATGGCGTGTGCAGTGGCCAGGGCAAAAATATGGGCTGAACCGTGGTATTCAAGAGGATATACCCGGCCATCCCGGATTTGCACCGGGAGCCATTGCATCCGGTCAGACCTTTTGCGTTGATAATCCAGGCCCAGGGGGAGGCGAAGACTCCGGACAGGTTCCCGCACGCCCATCATCTTCCAAAGCATTGGTTTGACCAGGATTTCAAAGATTGTAAAGCAGGAAACAGGGTTTCCCGGGAGGCCGAAGACCCTCTTATCGCCTATTGTCCCGAAAATGGTCGGTTTCCCGGGTTGAAGGGCGATGGTACTGAAAAGGATATCAATCCCTGCTTTTTCGAAGATTTCCGGAACAAAATCAAAGGTTCCCATGGAAACACCACCGGTGATCAGGACAACGTCAGACTGCGCTAAAGCTTCAGTTATCATCCGGAAAGTGTCCTCTTCACTATCGGATGCAATGCCCAGGTAAGCCGGGATAGCCCCTGCTTTACCGGCTTGTGCCGTCAATTGGTAACCATTGCTGTTCCTGATCTGGGAGATTCCCGGTTTCAGATGGGGTTCCACGATCTCGTCGCCTGTTGCGATCACTGCCACTTTTGGCCTGATGGCAACTTTTGGATTTACATATCCCACGGCTGCCATAATGGCGATGTGCTGGGGGCTTATGAGGGTTCCGGATGCAAGGACGCGTTCGCCTTCCCTGATATCTTCCGCGAAGGGTGAAATGTTGATCTTGGTCTTTTCCCCGGTAAATCTGACTTTGTCTGGTGTAATTTCAGCACTTTCCTCCTCCATAAACACGCAATCTGCTCCTTTTGGGACTGGGGCGCCTGTCATGATGCGCGTGCATTGCCCGGAGTGGATCTTTTTCGTGGGAAACACTCCGGCCCTTACCGTTTCAACTACTTCAAGCGGCTGGCGGATGTCAGTTTTCCGGCAAGCATAACCGTCCACGGCCGAGCGGTTAAAAGGAGGCATATTTATGTCCGAAAACACATCTTCAGCAAGCACCCTTCCGGTTAATTCCTGTAATGAAACTGTTTCATTTCCAGTTGGGTACGTATGAATTAATACGATTTGTAACGCCTCTTCGTAACTGATCATGAATCTTTGAAATTTGATGTGTAAAAGTAGGAATATAATCCCAAAGCCTGGGGCATTTAAATTCTCCTTAGATAGGCCCTAAGCCCTAAAATCCACGCTCCTTGTAGTAATCGTAAATCTCAAACTGCGCCCGGTGGGTCACGCTATCCTGGGTCTTGCGGTACTGGTTGAGGTTATCAGAGCCCAGGTATCGTGATTTGACATTGTCGCGCATCTGAATGTGAAGAACATCCCATAACTCCTGCTGAATATCTTTATCGAAAATGGGGCAGACGACTTCAATGCGATGATCGAAGTTGCGGGGCATCCAGTCGGCCGAAGAGGTGAAATAGCGCGGATCACCACCATTGCAGAAAACGTAAACCCGCGAATGTTCGAGGAATTTATCAACGATGGAAAAAGCGTGGATGTTTTCGCTGATGCCAGGCACTCCCGGCTTGATCACGCAAATCCCCCGGTTGATCAGGTCGATGTGAACCCCTGCCTGGCTGGCTTCATAAAGCCTGGCCGCTATTTTCCGGTCGACTATGCTGTTCAGTTTGATTATGGCCCAGGCATCCTTGCCTTCACTGGCATTTTGAATCTCCCTGTCAAGCAACCCCATGAAGAATTCCCGCACCTGGAAGGGTGATACGATCAATGTCTCGAATGTCGGCAGGATGAACTTGCTTTCAAGCAGCTCGAAAATATTGTATACATCGCAACATATCCGTTCGTCGCAGGTAAGCAGGCTGAAATCGGAAAAGACCTTTGCCGTAGTTTCGTTGTAATTCCCGGTGCTGACATTGGCATAAAGCTGGTTGGAGCCATTTTCATGGCGGCGGATCAGGATCAGTTTGGCATGGACTTTATAACCGGGAATAGTCTGGATAACCTTGACCCCTTCCTCCTGCAAACGTTGGGTCCAGTAAATATTCGCCTCTTCATCGAAACGGGCCTGGATTTCCATGAAAACCGTCACGTATTTCCCGTTGCGGGCAGCGTTAATGAGGGCATTCATCGCGGCGGAATTGCGCGTAGTCCGGTAAAAGACCATCTTGATAGACCTCACCTGCGAATCGATGGATGCTTCCCTCAACAGGTCGATGATATACTGGAACGACTGGTAAGGGAAATTCAGCAGGACATCTTTTTTCCTGATCGCTTCAAACATGCTGTGATGTTCACGGAGATCCCTGTGGGGAAGGGGAGGAGCCGGAGGATACCGCAGTTTGTCATGCCCGACCTTGGGAAATTCCATGAAATCTTTAAAATTATGATACCTTCCACCGCCACGCATAGTATCCTTCTTCGAAATATTGAGCTTCTTGGTCAGCAATTTCAGCAGGTCATCCGGCATGGAATTATCGTAAACGAATCTAACCGCTTCTCCTAATTTTCGTTTCTTGACACTTTCACTCAACAGCTCAAGGAAACTCTTGGAAACATCATTGTCGATTTCCAGTTCAGCGTCACGGGTGAATTTGATCGTATAGGTATCAAACCGGTCGTAACCGAAAGGTGAAAATATATCTTGCAGGCAATAGCGGATGACATCATCCATCAGGATTATGAAACATTTACTTCCATCATCGGGCAATGAAATGAAGCGCCCTGTCACATCGGTCGGTACCTGGATCAGGGCAATTTCCTTGGCTTCAGGATCAAACGATTTCCTCAACCTGATCGTGAGGTAGATGGAAGCGTCTTGCAGGGAAAAAGAACTCCTGCCGCCATTGAGCATAAGTGGGAAAAGATTCGGCCTGACCTTATCGCGGTAAAATTGCATGACAAACGCTCCCTGTATGGGTGTAAGCTGGGTTTCGTCGATCAGATGAATGTTATTTCTGGCCAGTTCTTTCGTGACTTTTGTGTAGGCCCTGGTAAACAGTTTTTCCTGGCTGGAAACAATCTCCAGTACCTGATCCAGGATATTTTTATATTTGGGATCGGGTACAGGCTCATTTTCCTGCAGTTTGATCATCCGCTTAAGCGTTGCCACTCTCACACGGAAAAATTCGTCGCGGTTGTTGGAATAAATACCAAGAAATTTAACCTGCTCAAGAAGTGGTGTCGCCGTGTCCATGGCTTCCTGCAGCACCCGTTCATTGAAATGAAGCCAGCTGATCTCGCGGTTAAAATAATATTGATCGGATTCATCCATAAAAACACAGACATTTTTCAGCCCGAATGGAGGGCTTTGGTTTTGAATTGCAAAGTTAATCAAGTTGCAGTTGGGTGGATAGGAATTCTTCCATCGAACCACCCGGGCTTATTCTTATTTTCCCGGCAATTCTTTAGGAAAGAGAATGAAATTCGTTTTCCGGCCAGCATTAGCCACTTTCTCCCATTTGTCCGTATCAAAAGTAAAGCTGACCACTCCCGAAGTTGGAAGGTTGTCGATAGGGGATTTCAGGAAAATATTTACAAAATCTGTCAATGAAGGGTTATGGCCAACGATCATCACCGAGTCGAAGCGGTCGGGCAGATCATAGAATTGGTTCAGGATATCGTCACCATTGCCATGATAAATCTTTGAATCGATCTTGATGTTTTCGATAGGGTATTTTAAAGCGTGTGCCAGGATTTTAGCCGTTTCATGCGCCCTGACGGCATGGCTGGAAATAATGTAATCAACCTTGATATGTTTTTCATGCAGGTAATCAATGACCTTTTTGATCCTTTTCTTACCTTTCTCCAGCAACGGTCGTTGTTCATCTGGTATATCTATCATATTCCATGATGATTTAGCATGCCTGACGATGTAGATGGTTTTCATTCGTATTTAGTTCTTTGTATAAAGGTTAAAAAATGGAATATCAACAACGATATTTAGCCCAAACCTGAAATAGAAATTTTTATCAACATTTACATCAGTTGCAGTGACTCCCCTTATCTGAGGGCCGACCTGCCCTCCCAATCCAATTGAAACAGGGCACTTGCCAAAACCATAATAAAAATAAACACCAGGTGAAATAATATTTGCCAGCTTGACATCAGATGCTACTTTGCTGCTATCATTTCCCAGTCTGAAACTAGCCAATGAGCCAACGTCGATGACCGGAATAAAAATGGTAAAACTTTTTCCGCCTTTTATCTTTTCAAGACCAATAGTTTTTCCTTTCCCTATATTTCCCCAGCTCAACGCGACTCCGACAGGAGCTGTAATTCCTGTTGTAAACGCCCATTGATCTGTTTTAAGCTTTGGCAGATATTCGGCCCCTCCATATGGGCCGATATATGCGTTTAAAGAAATATTGAAATCCGTTTCTCTTTTGATGGAAGAACTTCCAACAGGCAATACAGCAGCTTCTATGGCAGCGTTGACCTCGTCAGAATTATTTGCTTCGACAACATTCGCCATGAAGATTCCGTATTTAATATAATCGTCTTTAAATGTATAACCGGATTCTAATAATTCCGCAAGTATGGCAGAAGTATGCAGCACTAATGCACCATAATTCTGCGATTTTAAATCATAACAGGCATTGGCTGCATCATCAATAACATTTGTGAATTTCAGCATTTCAGGAACAAGCTTTGATAGTGAAGGATTAATGCCGGCATTGTTTGAAAGGAAGTTGACGGCCTGCTTTAAATAGCTGGAAATGGAAGATGCATAATCAGCATAAACAATAATAGAAGCCTGATCGCCCTGTTGTTTTGCATCAATTACATTTTTGGCATTATCTGCAACTTCGCTCATAGCATCAGCCATTACAGCGAAGTTTTCTTTAAATCTTAATGCTTCTGCAGACGGCCATTTTGTATTTAAATCGGTTAAAAAAGCTTTTAAAGTAACCGATGAGCTATCCAGCATAAATTTAATATGATGGCTGTTTTTCTGATCTGTTGCATAAATCAATCCAAGATAAATATTCAATGCGATATCATCTTTAACCAAAGCGCTTGCCTGCTGTTTGGTAATCCAGACCCTTCCTTCATCATTGCTTCTTAATGAGTGCGATACAAGATCAACAAATTGGATTGTATTGGAAAAGTTATCATCGGGGAATGCTTTGCAGATGTCATCGCCGGCAAGATTGCTTATAATATCTGCTGCATGGTTACCCTTAACAATGCCATTGGCAACAATGAGGGCGCCAATAACAGACCTTCCTCCCGGTGTTTTGAGGAGGTCGGTGATTTCATCAGCTCTTCGCCTGATTTTTTCATCAGTATTATAACCATCATAATCAGAAATTTCACGAAGGTTAAGAAGATTCGTGGTAAATGCGTTCAAGTCCTTTTGAAAAGCGGCTTTTAAGGCAGGAAGCATTGCGGCATACTGGTAGGAATAGATTTCTTTTAAGAAATCATAAGTAGTCGGGAAAATAATCTTCGCTTCAGGATAAGATATGAAAAACTCCTGGAATTTTCGGAAGAAAGCTACATTAAGTTCTTCTTTACTTCGTTCTACAAGGAATTTGGCAAGGTCATCGGCAAAGTCGGTGACATTGAGATTGCTTACAGAGGATATCATGGATTTTACAGAGATGTTTGAAGCGCCTTCCGGGATCACTATATCCAGATAAGGGGCCAGAATAGGATTGTAATTTTTATTAGCGGGATTATCAGTCGTTATAGCACTAATGACATTATGAAAATTTGTCGGGTCAGGGAGATTTTGACAATACTTTAATAGTATTTCAGACACGCTTGTCAATGATGCATTATCATTTTTAAAAACAGGAGGATTAGCATTACGATCAATATACTTTGATAATTCAACAGCATCATAATAGGCTATTTGCGAAAAAGCTCCGATAGAAATGATGGTCAAAATACAGGATATTAATAATTTCTTCATTTTGACAATTTTATTTCGTAGATAATAAGTTGAAAGCTGCAACAGGATCCATGATCCCCCATCCGTAATCGACCAGGTTATAGGTATCCGCAACCTTGATATCAGCAGTCCTTTTAAGGATATCATATATTTCAATATTTGTCAATGAAAGATTTTTACTTTTTGCAAATGACTTTAATAAAGCGATAACACCTGCAACAAAGGGTGTAGAGAAACTTGTCCCGTTTATTTTTATATCAGGACTTAATACCGACATCAAATCCTCCCCTGGTCCCATTAAATCAAGAAAATTACTTTTGGTTGAATATTTACTTCTTTTCCTTGTCCTGTCAATTCCGCCTATTGAAAGACATTCTACAAATGATGCGGGAAAATTATCCACCGGGAAATCCAATGCACCACTATCACCGGCAGCAGCTAAAACAACAATATCCTTCTGATAAGCTTCTTTTATTTTATCATGAATACCATTAAAATTTTCATCCAATTTAGCTATACTAAAGCTTAAAGATATAACATCCGAATTAAGCGCAATTGCTTTTTCCAGGCCTTTTAAAATTGCTTTTGAAGTCCTTTCTCCTGTTTCATTGGTAATTTTTACAGAAAGTAAATTTATGTCAGGAGCAACACCGGAAATAACTTTGCCTTGTGCACATAAAATGCCGGCACAATTAGTTCCATGTCCATAAGAATCATCAAGACAATCAGTTTTATTTTCAGAATCCATAAATGCATTATAATAAGAGATGTTTTTGTTATTTTTAAAGTCATCCATATTATAATTCAATCCCGAATCAAGCACTGCTACTTTAATATCTTTTCCTCTGGATATCTTCCAAAGTTCATCAATCTTAAAATCAATAAATCCCCAGTCTTTATTATCTAAAATATTTATAACCAGTGGTTTTTCTGTTGATGGCATAATCAACCTGCCGCCTCCTCACCGGATCGAGTGTTAATGTTTACGGTCATAGGCTGGGTATTGGCCACAGTTGTTTGGGTCGTGCTATCGGTTCCTTCCTTTTTGGAAGTCCTCAATTTCATCATTTTATTCAGCAAATCAAACCAAAAAGGAGCACCGAGAGATATGGCTATCGCAGTGATGAAAAACCCAAAAAAATGATGATACAACAATCTGAAAAAATAGCCCCATTTTTCCAGTGTGTTAAATGTCAGATTTCCTTTTTCATCAGGTATTTTTTTCTTTAAAATGGAAGCGGCATCTATTGCAGGATAATAGGTCTTTTTATTCGTTTGCGGGTCTGTAATAACTTTTACATTATCCGGCAGCCAGGCGCCTGATCCGAGGATGCTGCCGGCATTGGCTATGTCGGCATCCAATTGTTTTTTTATTGCCAGCAATGAATCAAGTTTTTGCCTGTATTCCTTCAATTCAGAAGTATCTTTAATGGCAATGTTATCAATGAGCGTTTTGTTGTTCTGAACGTAAGCATTTGCCATGCTGACTATTTTCTCCCTGGCATCTTTATCAATAGCGAGTTTATTAATCACTGAAAACGTGTCGGCACAAAAAATCCAGGCAAGAAAAAAGCCCAGTACCAGTAATACAATTTGTATTTTGCGCTTATACCAAACGGTTGTCTGCTCCATAGTGCGGTCGAACCACCCTTCCAATTGTATTTTAAATTTCGCAATATCTCCTTGCGATTGATACCACAAACTCTGAATATAAAATGTAGTTTCCGGATCTAATTTTATTATATCCTTTGCCTCTTTGTTTGTGCCTTCAGCTTTTTTTATAATTCCTTGTAACCTGTTCTCAATTATTTCCCTGTTAACCGAATCGTTGCCAAACATTAAGTTCATCAAAGTTTTGGAAAAACTAACCGCTTTGATGGAGGAAGGCGTTTTAAATATACCGGAACTTCCCAGGTACTTAATTTCCGGATGATTATAAAAAGCGTCGACTATTTTGTTCTTCGGATTCTTCATTAACTTTATGGAATCCCATAACCTGCGCCAAAAGCCGGTTTCCTTTTCATCGTTAAGCATCCTGTCGATTGCTTCTTTCAGGTTCCGGGCCCTCAGGCCCAGTATCGTGGCTATCAGTTCTGAAAGCACCGTTGCTAACAGGCTATACAGAAGGTAAATTAATACCAGGCCTATAACTACATCTAATGCTACTGAATTAAACATGGTTATTATTTTTTGACTATTCTATATTATTGAACAACTGAGAACTCATTTTTGTTTCATGAGACGTGAGAGGTGAAGCGTGAAAAGTGAAGTGTGACTGTAACCAATAACCAATAACTGCCAACCGGTAGTTGCTGTTTATCTCACTACTGCAATCCTCTTCGTGGTGCTGTTGTTGCGGGCGCTCAGGCGGCATAAATAAATTCCTGTCCCGAGCTTTGAAAGATCGGCGGTCAAGACATGCGTGCCACGGTTTTGGTGTCCAGTGACCAGGCTCAGCACTTTCTTGCCGCTCATATCAAAGAGTGCCAGCGACACTTGTACATCTTCCTGAAGAGAGTATGTGAAGGTGGTTTGACCGGTCACCGGGTTTGGATAGTTCTGTTGCAGACTGAATGACTGCTCGCCGATGTTTTCCTCATTGATACCGATCGTCAGCGAAGCTTCTTTCAGCACAATTTCATTCTGCACATCGAAGAACACATTAGACGGTTGCTTGTCGAAAGTGAAGCTAAATACCTGTTGATTTACATCGTTCATCACCCGGATTGTGGTATCCGTTCCACCGACAAAATAAACGTAGATTTCTATCGGGATCGGGAAAAAACCGGTATTGGTCTGTACCTGGTTGGCCAGGAAATTCAGGTTCCAGGTTCCGCTTCCATTGTTATCATTAATATTGTATTCGTTCTCGTAAATGGGATGGTTGGGTTGTTTCACCCAGGATTCGAAGAACCAGTCAAGATCCTGCCCGGTGGATGCTTCAAATTTAGCCTGGAAATCGTCGGTAATGGAGGTTTTATATTTAAAATCTGCCGTATCCGTTGCATAATCATAAAGTGCCGGGAAAAACAGGTCGTCGCCCAGGGAATACCTAAGCAGGTGCAACATACAAGCGCCTTTACAGTAGGTAATTGCATAATTAAAAAGGATGCTGTTATCCGGTGTGTTGATGGCCCATTCAGGTACATAAACGGCCCATCCCGGGTTTGCCGACAGGTAATAACTGGCGTCATATTGGATTTCGCTAATATAAGCGTCATAACCTCCGTCCTTTTCATACCAAAACGCTTCCGACCAGGTGGCAAATCCTTCATTCAGCCAGATATCGGCCCAGGTGCCGGGACTGATCATGTCGCCGAACCATTGATGTGCAAATTCATGGCAGAGGAGGCTTTCATACCAGCAGCCAGGGCAAATGCTGGTAAGTGACTGGTTCTCCATGCCTCCCCAGGCAAATTCATTATTCAGCGCAGCAAAGCCGTCTTTTTCAAAAGGATGCTCCCCGTAGTTATCCGAGAAATAGGATGCCATCTGGGGAACCAGTTGCTCCATGCCATAAGGGTTCTCACCGTTGTTGTAATAAAAGCGGATTGGCATCGGTTCGTTAGGGGTGGAGGGACGATCCCAGTATACGATGTCCAGGTTCCAATTCTTCTTTGCTGACATGACCGTAAGGTAAGTGGCAACGGGGTCGCGGCTGATCCAGTGGAACCAGGTGGTATCGGCTACGGTAACAGAATCAGCCAGGCGGCCGTTTGAGCCAAGCAGAACATCAAAAGGGACCTTTGTTGTGATGTCCACCTTTGCTTTATCGGAAGGCCTGTCATAGCAGGGAAACCATTTGCGGGCGCCTTCCGGCTCGTTATCAGTGAAAACGAATCCACCGCTGGCGTGAAAGCCGCCATCTTCAACATTTTTATGGCTGTATGCAATACCGACATATACGATTTCACCGGCGTTAAAAATCCGGTCAAGGGTAATGGCAAGCGTATCATCAATATGGGTGAAAGTTGAGCCTGAAAGACTTACCGACTGGATCAGAAGAGATGTATTGACCGCATTCAGTTTAATCATATTCAGCGCAGTATCTACCTTAAAAGTGATCACTTCGGTAGCCGTGAAGGTTTGTGGGTAAGGGCTCTGGAAATTATTCCACAGGTCAAAATTCAGTGTATAATTCAAAATGTCAAAAGCATGCCTGGGTGAATTCGGACTGCTGATCTCCCGGAGGCTGTATGATCCGGATGATTTCTTATCAGAACAAGATTTTGATCCTTTTTCGGTCATGACACTTTGTCCATAACTGGCAGAAATTGCAATAAGAGACGCGATGAAGATGGTTGAGAGCTGTTTCATTTTAGTAATACTATAGTTTAGTGTGAAAGATTTTACAAAGTTAAGCATATAAGGGATTTGAATGATTGTCAAATTGTCAAATTGTTAAATTGTCCAACTATCCAACTGTCCAACTGTCCAATTGTTCTTTGTGACAAACCAGCACATTCTCTTTATCCCCATGCCAAAAATGAAGCCCGTTACCCTGGCAATATTTAAAATCCTTGCAGTTTTTGCATCGACCCTTCTTTGCCCAATCCCTGTTGCGAAAATCCTGAAATCCTGTCTGCCATATATGAAAGAAATTATCATGATAAATATTCCCCTGTGAAAAACTTCTGTCAATATTCGGGCAGGCAGAGATGGATCCGTCAATTAAAACAGAACCAATATTTATCCCTGCCCTGCAAAAGAAAAAACCATCCCTTACCAGGTTTTCATAATGACCAACATAGCCTTCGCAGCTGAATTTCATATCCATTACTTTTTCCGATCTTTTGCCTGCGATAAAATCCAATAATAGTTTTAACTGGCCGGGTTTGAGCATCAATTCTTTATTCGTGACAGCCCTTCCAATAGGGGCAATGGTGAATAACCGCCATGCTTTCACCCCTTTTCGAATTAAGTAATCGTAAATATCCGGCAGTTCATTCAAATTCCGCTGGTTGACGCAGGTTACAATGTCAAAATTCAATCTTGAAGAACTGACTGCCAGATCAATTGCTTTATCTACCTTTTTAAAAATCGTCTTTGAATTTCGCAACCAGTTATGATTTTCTTCCATGCCGTCAAGGCTGAAAGTCAATGCACCCATAACCGCATTAAGCAATGAATTGTGTTTATTTTCATTGTACAAATAGGCATTTGAAACCATACTCCACCTGAAGCCTCTTCTTCTCAATTCTTTGCCACAGGTTTCAATATCTTTCCTTAATAATGGTTCTCCACCGGTTAGTACGACTGTGACAGGATAGCGAGCCTGCTTTATTGTATCAATTGCCTTAAAGAAATCTTCCATTGGCATATCGGCATGATGGTTGTCTTTGGAGCAGTCACTGCCACAATGCAGGCAATTCAGGTTGCACCTTGAAGTGCACTCCCAAAATAAGTAGCTGATTTCGTGTATTTTGGATTCCTGTTGTTTGAACTTAAGAAACAGGTTCTGACTTACCTTGGTTCTGAGATGATCGAACATCTATTCTTCTTCCAATTCAATATTCAGATACACGTAGTCGTTAATATTTGTGAGAACTGTGTCTTTGCTGAGAAATGAACCATTTTCTATTGAATCGATGTCTTCAAAATGCATCATTTTGTTTTCAAACGGGTCTGTGTATAAAGAGAACTTTCCATCGACATCACTAAATTGATACTGTGATCCATCAGCTATTGAGATCTTAATGCCCTTAATCGGGTCTCCAGTTGCCGCCGATTTCACCTGGCCTTCAATCAGTATATCAATTCCAACATCCTGTGGAGTCCCGTAGCATGCCTGAAACATAAAAAGTGCGGAGGTGAAACTTAATCCACCTAATACTTTACGGATCATGTTTCTTTTCATACTATTTTAGTTTTAAGAGAACAGGGGATAACTTTCCATCATCTGGTTGACTTTTTGCCTCACGCTGATAATGGTTTGCTCGTCTTCGATCTTTTGAAGGACTTCATCGATCAGGTCGACAATGAGGGTCATGTGCTTTTCTTTCAGGCCGCGGGTAGTAACGGCCGGGGTGCCGATGCGAAGGCCGGAGGTCTGGAAAGGCGAACGGCTGTCGAATGGAACCATATTTTTATTCACGGTGATATCGGCCCGCACCAGGGTGTTTTCCGCCAGGCGTCCGGTCAGTTCGGGAAACTTATTACGCAGGTCGATCAGCATCAGGTGATTATCGGTACCGCCGGAAATCACGTGATAGCCTTTGTCGACAAAAGCTTTCGCCATGACGGTGGCGTTCTTCTTAACCTGGAGGATGTATTCGAAGTATTCATCGGTTAAAGCTTCGCCGAAAGCGACCGCTTTAGAGGCGATGACATGCTCGAGCGGGCCGCCCTGGATTCCGGGGAATACGGCAGAGTTGATGAGTTGCGACATCATTTTGATCTCACCTTTGGGTGTAGCCCATCCCCAGGGATTTTCAAAATCCTTACCCATCAGGATCATCCCGCCGCGTGGCCCGCGGAGGGTCTTATGTGTGGTTGTAGTTACCACGTGGCAGTAGGGGAGCGGGTCGTTGAGGAGGCCTCGTGCAATCAGGCCGGCGGGGTGCGAAATGTCGGCCATCAGCAGGGCGCCAACCTTATCAGCTATGCTGCGCATCCGAACATAGTCCCAGTCGCGCGAATATGCAGAGGCACCGGCAATAATGATCTTCGGCATTTCCCGCAGGGCAGTTTCTTCCATCTTGTCGTAATCTACAGTCCCGGTAACCTGGCTGACGCCATAAGCGAATGGCTTATAAAGAATGCCCGAACTGTTGACGGGCGATCCGTGCGACAGGTGGCCCCCATGCGACAGATCAAGCCCCATGAACTTGTCGCCCGGCTTCAGGAAAGCAAGAAAAACAGCCATGTTGGCCTGGGCTCCTGAATGGGGCTGAACGTTGGCAAACTCACAATTGAAAAGCTCCTTTGCCCGGTCAATGGCCAGTTGCTCAGTCTCATCCACAAACTGGCAGCCGCCATAATATCTTTTACCAGGGTAGCCTTCGGCGTATTTGTTGGTCATCACCGAACCCATGGCCTTTAAAACCTGGTCACTGACGAAATTCTCCGATGCAATCAATTCCAATCCGTGTAATTGTCTTTTCTTTTCCTTTGCCAGAATACGAAATACCTGATTGTCCCGTTTCATAATCGAATTAATATAAATAATTGTGTCAGATGTATAAAAACTCCCGCAAAGTTAATGATTTCACGGGAATTAAGAAGGGTCATATCATAAACTCTTCAAATTTATGTAATTTTGCTGTCGACCGAAACGGTTATGAATAAAAGGCTGGCATCGATACTGATCATCATTCTGTTTTTTTTTCAGATTACCTCACAAGGCCAAACTGTCAGGCTCAGGTGCACTGAAGTGATGCCCAACGGAGATGCGGTGATTCAATGGAACCCGGTACTGATCGGCACGGGTTTTTATAATTATACTATTTATTTTTCACTGGTACGGTCAGGTTTTTATACTGAATTGACCGTGATTACAAATATTACACAGGCTAGTTATCTTCATGTTGGTGCAGACGCCAATACGACACCGGGATATTACTATTTGATCATCAATAAAAATTCAGGCCCATTTCCAACGGATACCCTGGCGACAATGCTACTTACAGGCACCACCACTGATTTTGAGGTCATCGACTTTAACTGGACACCGCTGCATACCCCTTTGCTCGCAGCTATGCATCCCTGGTACCTTTTATACCGGGAATACCCGCCCGGGACCTGGGCTGTAGTCGATTCCACGCAGGATCTGAGCCTGACCCATCATTTCTGGGCTTGTAACGGTAATAGTGATACGGTCCGTTTCCGGATCGGGGTACGAGACATTCAAACCGGGTGCATTTCACTTTCAAACCAAAATGGGGCGGTGCTGAGAAACTTATCCAATCGTTACCCACCGGTCATCGATTCAGTCAGCATAGGCCCTGACGGGAAAGCTGTGGTGGGCTGGGAGGCCGGACTGGAACCGGATATCCAGGGATATACCATATTCAGGGTCACAACAACCAACGACTCGATCGATTATGTTGACGGGAGTTCTGCTACTTATTACCGGCACGAAGATTCCAATCCCTGTGAAGGCCCGCTGCGTTATATCCTTTTGTCGATCGACTCTTGTGGTAACGAAAGTCCTTTCCCTTTCGACACCAGTACTTTTCAGGACAAGCCCCACAGTACGATTTTTTTAGCGGATGTCGCATACGATCCCTGCACGATGACTAATACCCTGAGCTGGAACGAATATGTGAACTTCGAACCACCACTTCAGGGTTACAGGATTTACATGAGTGAAAATAACGGCCCTTTCCAGTTGCTGGAGACACTAAATCCCGGCCAGACAAGCTATACCCACGCTGATCTTCAGCCCAACACTACTTATGCATATTACATCAGGGCTTTTAACCAGGACGGCCTGAAAACATCTACCTCCTGCAGGAAGGAAGTCACCACCTACAATTCGCCTCGTCCGTTGTTCATGTATACGCGATTTGTTTCAGTGGAAGATAATGAACGGGTGAACATCCTGTTTTACACCGATACCGCGGCACATGTACAATTTTACCGTATCCTCCGGAGCACAAATGCCGGCGGACCCTATACTGAAACCGGAACAGTCCTCAACCAGGGGCAGGAATTTGTTTCTTTTTCTGACGCTGCAGCAGATGTCACGGTTGAAAGCTACTATTACCAGGTCGAAGTGGTCGACAGTTGCGGGATGGCATCGGTTATCACTAATACAGCCCGGACCATTTTCCTGCAAGCGGAAGCTTTACCTGACCTGACCAACCGTTTGAGCTGGAATGCTTATGAATCATGGTACGGACGCATACTGGGCTATAAAGTTTATCGCCGCCTCGATAATTCTTCGCTAACCATGTTGGCTGATGTCGACTCCCTCACACTGACTTATTCCGATAATGTTTCTGACCTGACAGGCACCATCAGCAGGATCACTTATCTCGTCGAAGCTTATGAAGGCTCTGCTAACCCGCTTGGTTTCCAGGAGCAAAGCTTTTCAAACGAGGTATTGTCGGAGCAGGAACCAAAGGTTTACCTTCCTAATGCCTTCATGCCCCGTGGACTCAACAATACGCTCAAACCTGTTATTGTGTTCGTTGGCAGTGAAGGATATGAGTTCCTCGTTTACAATCGCTGGGGGCAATTGATATACCGGACCAATGATCCCAATGACGCATGGAACGGCACCTACAATGGCGAATACGTACCCCAGGGGGTTTATGTCTATTTGTTACGTTTCCGCAATGCACTTAATCAACCCAGGCAAATAAAAGGAAACATAGCTGTAATTTATTGAGAATATTTACGTTGGCTTATACAGCCACAACCGCGGTATTAACAATTTTTAAGAGTTGTTAAAGGGTTTTTTCATACATTTGCAAATCAAATTTTTCAGGTCATGACGCTGGATAACAATAAATTTCTTGGTGAAGCCCTCACTTATGATGATGTTCTGCTTGTTCCGGCCTATTCTGATGTGATGCCCCGGGAGGCTGATATCTGTTCCTTTTTTTCCAGGAATATCCACTTAAACATTCCGATCGTCTCGGCTGCTATGGATACTGTGACAGAGGCCATGATGGCCATTGCCATAGCCCAGGAGGGTGGCATCGGGGTGATCCACAAGAATATGTCGATCGAGGAACAGGCCAATCAGGTCAGGAAAGTAAAAAGGGCCGAGAACGGCATGATCCTTGACCCGGTGACCTTACCGGTAGATGCTATAGTCTGGGATGCGCTTATGCTGATGAAAGAATATGGTATTGGCGGGATTCCCGTGGTAAAGAACAACAAGGAACTGGTAGGGATTGTTACCCACCGCGACCTTCGTTTTGAGCGCAACACTAACCGGCCTATAGCCGAAGTAATGACCAAAGACAACCTGATCACCACCCGTGAGTTCATTTCATTTGAAATAGCAGCGGAAATCCTTCAGAAGCACCGGATTGAAAAGCTCCCTGTCGTGGATGACCATAACCGTCTCGTGGGGCTGATCACTTATAAAGACATTATCAAGATACAGGCGCATCCCAATGCTTACAAAGATGGCCAGGGCAGGTTGCGGGTAGCTGCCGCTGTCGGCATTGCTTCCAACACGTTGCAGCGGGCCGAAGCGTTGGTAGATGCTAATGTTGACGCCATCGTGGTAGACACGGCCCACGGGCATACCCGCAGTGTCATTGAAATTGCCCGCAAAATCAAACAGCAGTTCCCAAATATCGACCTGGTGGTGGGCAATATTGGCACGGCAGAAGCTGCCCTGGCACTTGCAGAAGCAGGCGCAGATGCCATCAAGATAGGTATTGGCCCCGGCTCTATCTGCACGACAAGGGTTATCGCAGGGGTAGGCGTACCGCAGTTGTCTGCTATTTATTCCGTCAGCCAGGTTCTTAAAGGCACAGGCATACCGGTCATTGCCGATGGAGGGATCCGCTACTCAGGTGATATAGCCAAAGCATTGGCGGCCGGAGCTGATACCATCATGGCTGGCTCCCTGTTTGCCGGTGTGGATGAGTCACCAGGTGAAACCATCATTTTCGATGGCAGGAAATATAAAACGTACAGGGGCATGGGCTCAATCGAAGCCATGCAGAAGGGATCAAAGGACCGTTATTTCCAGGATGTGGAAGATGATATCCGCAAATTAGTACCGGAAGGAATCGTAGGCCGGGTGCCATTTAAAGGGACCCTGTCGGAAGTCATCCTTCAGCTGGTAGGCGGTTTGCGGGCCGGAATGGGGTACGTCGGTGCAAAGAATATTGAAGCACTCAAACAGGCCCGTTTCATCAAGATCACCCACGCAGGTGTCATCGAAGGTCATCCCCATGATGTCTCCATTACCAGCGAAGCGCCCAACTATAGCCGTTTGTAATGGATTTTAAAAGAGCAAATTATTAACTTAAAATTGAGATAAACCATGAGAAAATTCGGGTTCGCAGTGTCCTTATTAACTGTTATTACTTTATATTCGAACTTACTGATTGCCCAGAAGACAGACGACCGGGTGCTATTGAATATAGCCGGGGAAGATGTCACCGCCGGCGACTTTATGTACGTTTACAACAAAAATAATTTAAACCGGGAGGAACAGGGTCCTGACGCCATCAAAGAATATCTCGACCTGTATATCAATTTTCGTCTTAAGGTAAGAGAAGCTGAGGAGCTTGGGATGGACACACTCCAGACATTCCGCAAGGAACTGGAAGGCTATCGCAAACAGCTGGCGCAGCCTTATTTTGTTGACGCCTCGGTCGGTGAATATCTACTGAAGGAAGCTTATGAACGGAAAAACTGGGACATCAGGGCCAGCCATATCCTTATTCGCCTGGATAAGAATGCATCTCCTGAAGATACATTGAAAGCATACAAAAAAGCGCTGGCTACCCGCGAAAGACTCCTAATGGGAGAAGATTTCGGAAAAGTGGCGGTGGAGATTTCGGAAGATCCTTCAGCCCGGGATACTGAAGCAAGCCAATACCGGCCTGCCCGCAAGGGAAATCTGGGTGACCTGGGATATTTCACCGTTTTCGATATGGTATACCCATTTGAAACGGGCGCTTATATTACCGAAGTAGGGAAAATTTCTCAACCATTAAGGACTGATTACGGATATCACCTGATCAAGGTAACCGACAAACAGCCTGCATTCGGGCAGGCGCAGGTTGAACACATCTTTGTGGCCTTGCCTCCCAATGCCAACGCAAAGGATTCTTTACAGAAAAAAATGAAGATCGATGGGGCTTATGAAAAGATAACTTCGGGGGTTAAATTTGAAGATGTTGTGCTTGAATATTCAGAAGATAAAGGATCTGCCGGAAACGGGGGTAAACTACCCTGGTTTGGAAGCAACCGGATGGTACCTGAATTTATTATAGCTACACGCAACCTGAAAGATACAGGCAGCATAAGTGCACCTTTTTCCACTCCTTTTGGCTACCATATTATTAAACTGATAGGCCGAAAACCGGTTGGGACCTTCGAAGAAGAAGAGTTCAACCTGAAAAGCCGCCTGGAAAAAGACCTTCGCAACAAACTTAGCCAGGAAACCGTGATCAACAGGATCAAGCAGGAAAATGGATTTAAAGAATACCCCAAAGCCAAAGAGGCAGTATTGGCTACGCTCGACACCAGCCTGATGAAAGGGGAATGGGATGTAAATAAAGCCAAAGGACTTGATAAAGTTGTGTTTTCCCTGAGAGATGTAAAATACACCCAGCATGACCTGGCGCAATACATTGCCATGAAACAAACAAAAAGGATTACAGATATTCCGGCATTCTTCAATGAAACGTACAATACATTCGTCGTTGATAAATGCGTTGCTTATGAAGACAGTAAGCTGGAAGGAAAATATCCCGATTTCCGGATGCTGGTGCAGGAATATCATGATGGTATCCTTTTATTTGACCTGACAGATAAGAATGTCTGGTCGAAAGCTGTTAAGGATACAGCCGGCCTGGCTGAATTCTTTGCTGCCAACCCGGGAAAATACATGTGGGATAAGCGTTTCCATGCTACGGTCGTGACTATCCTCAAACCGGCCCAGGTTAACACGGATGAGGTCAGGAATATGTTTTCCACCGGTAAAACTCCGGAAGAGGTTTTGAATTACTTTAATACTGATACTACCCTTAATATTCTTGTGGAAACGGCTCATTTTTCCATGAGCGATTCACCAGTGGTAGATAAGGTCAAATGGAAAGCCGGACTTTCACCAATAGTGGATTCACCTTCAGGTCCTTCTTTTGTTTATGGGTACGAAGTGCTGAAACCAGAGCCGAAGATCCTGCAGGAAGCAAGGGGGCTCGTGACAGCCGACTATCAGACCTTTCTCGAAGAGCAATGGGTCAGGGAACTCAGAGCTAAATATAATGTAATCATCTATGAAGATGTTCTGTCGACATTAAAATAAAAAGCCCTTTGAATTGAAAAAGCCGATCCTGTTCCTATTGGTTGTTTTAAGTGCCTGTACAAACCTGTTCCAGTCGGAACCGGAGGATCGCATTGTTGCCAGGGCAAATGACAAATACCTGCGTATTTCAGAGTTGGCGGACCGGATACCTGATGGCCTCTCAGAGCGTGACAGCATAACCCTGGCTGAGAATTATATTACTAAATGGATACAACAGGAGATACTCACCCAAAAAGCCAAGGAAAGCCTTAAATCCGACGAACAGGATTTTTCCAAGCAATTGGATGAATACCGGAATTCCCTGCTTCTTTTTACCCTGGAGCAAAAACTGGTCAGTCAATATCTGGATACTAATGTTACACCAGAGCAAATCGAGGCGTATTACTCGGAGAACCGCAGCCAGTTTGAGTTGAAGGGAAATATCGTAAAGTTTGATTTTGTTAAAATTAATAAAAGATCAAGGCACCTGAGAGAATTCCGCAAGCTGCTTAAATCACCTGAATCCGGGAATGTATTAGAGTTGGCCGGATATGCAGAAAAGAATGCCACCGATTACTGGTTTGCCAGGGAGTGGGTTTCTATGAGTGATTTACTCGATGAAATGCCGCTTGAGGTTGATAATCAGGCCCTTTTCCTGCGCAGGACGAATTATGCCGAAGCTGAGGATTCCGTTTATATTTACCTTGTGAGGATCAATGATTTTAAAACCGCCGACAGCATCTCCCCCATTGAGTTTGAAAGGGAAAAGATCAGGAACATTATCCTGAACGGCAGAAAAATAAACCTGATTGAAATGAAAAGGCAGGAGTTTATCGACCAGGCATTTAAGGATGATAAAGCGAAGATCTATTAATCTTTGAATCAAACAATAAATAAGCTCCACGGTTGTTTTAATTTCTAACGGACCCATTTATGAGAGATAAGAATATACTGCTTTTTAATTACAGGTTCCTTTACCTTATCGTCCTGTTTTTATTGCTGGGTAAACTCCAGGCGCAGGAAAAAGTGGTCGACCGGATCATTGCCGTAGTTGGACAGAATATGGTCCTGGAGTCTGAGGTTGAAGCACAATATTTACAAGCCAAGATGCAGGGAACTATTGAGGGTTCTGCACGTTCGGTCAAATGCCAGATCCTTGAAAATATGCTTTTGGAGAATCTATTGCTGAACCAGGCAGAGCTCGACAGCGTGCAGGTATCCGACAGCGAAGTAGAGCAATCCCTTGACCAGCGTCTCCGGTATTTCATCTCCCAGTTCGGTTCCCAGGAAAAACTGGAAGAGTATTACGGAAAATCGATAATAGAGATTAAAGAGGAATTCCGTGATCTGGTCAAAAACAATATGCTGGTGCAGGAGGTTCAGACCAGCATCACAAAGAATGTTTTTGTCACACCCAGCGAGGTTAAGGAATTTTACCGGAATATCCCTACTGACAGTATCCCTCTTATAAGTGCCCAGGTTGAGATGAGGCAGATCATCAAAATCCCGCCTGTAAGTTTAGAGCAAAAAGTGATGATCAAGGAGAAATTAAGGGATCTGAGAAGAAGAGTGGTTGAAGGGGAAAATTTCGCGACCCTGGCCATCCTTTATTCTGATGATCCCGGATCTGCCGCCAAAGGAGGAGAGATCGGTTTCTTTGGCCGGGGAGAGTTATATCCCGAATTTGAAGCTGTGGCTTTTAAGTTGAAAGAAGGCGAAATATCAGAAATTGTTGAAACCAAGGCAGGTTTCCATATCATCCAACTCATTGAAAGAAAAGGAGATTATATCAATACCCGTCATATTCTCCTGCAGACCAAACCTTCACCCATCGACCTGGAAAACGCCAGAAATAAATTGGATAGCGTACTGGTACAAATCCGTGACGGCGAAATCACTTTTGAAGACGCTGCGATAAAATATTCTGATGACCCCGGAAAGTCCGGCGGTGGATATATCATCAATCCATACACCGGGACTACCTGGTTTGAAATGGACCAACTGGAACCCCAGGTTTCATTTGTCATTAACAAGCTCGAGGTCGGCCAGATATCTTCCCCGGTACCCACCCAGACTGAAGATGGAAAAGAAGCCTTCAGGCTGGTGAAACTTCAAGCGAGAACCGAGCCTCACCGGGCTAACTTAACCGATGATTACAGTTATTTACAGGAATTGGCCTTACAGTACAAAAAGCAACAAAAGCTTATGGGGTGGGTGAATAAAAACGTCGATAATGCATATATCATGGTGATCGATGATTATAAAAACTGTGGATTCAATTATAATTTTTTCCCTGTGGATAATTAATAAGCAAATTATCTCAATCCATAAAATATTAGTTATCAAACAATCCAGGATAAATATATTTCAATGATATCGTATAAATCTGATGTTGAAGCCGTTGATGTTTTTGTAGAAAAATATTCCACCCTGAAGGCGGAGATAGCCAAGGTTATTGTCGGGCAGGATGAGGTTGTCAAAAAAGTACTGATCTCTATATTCAGTCGTGGTCATGGATTGCTTGTCGGTGTTCCGGGCCTCGCCAAAACCTTAATGGTCAACACGATCTCACAAGCACTCGGGTTAAAATACAGCCGGATCCAGTTTACACCCGATCTGATGCCTTCGGATATCATCGGTACTGAGATCCTGGATGAAGAGAGGAAATTCAAATTCATACATGGTCCTGTTTTTGCCAACATTATCCTTGCGGATGAGATAAACCGGACGCCACCCAAAACCCAATCAGCTTTGCTTGAGGCCATGCAGGAGAAGGCAATTACCGTTGCCGGCAAGAACTACAAGCTTTCCGATCCCTTTTTTGTGCTGGCAACCCAGAACCCGATTGAACAAGAAGGTACCTATCCATTGCCCGAAGCACAACTCGACCGCTTTATGTTCAACATCTGGCTGGATTATCCTTCATTTGACCAGGAAATTGAAGTTGTAAAGAGCACCACACAGGATAAGCAGGTAGATTTGAAGGTAGTGCTCAGCGCCGAAGAGATCCTGTTCTTCCAGGGGCTTATCCGCAGGATCCCGGTACCGGACAATGTTTATAAATATGCAGTTTCATTGTCAGCTAAAACGCGCCCGGGCACTCCGGCGGCCCATGCACTGGCTAATGATTTCATCACCTGGGGGGCTGGTCCGAGAGCATCGCAATACCTCATCATCGGGGCGAAATGCCATGCCGCCATTCAGGGAAAATATTCTCCTGATATCGAAGATGTAAAGGCAATCGCCACCTCCATCCTGCGCCACCGGATTGTCAGGAACTATAAGGCAGAAGCCGAAGGATTTACCATAGAAAAGATCATCCAGGAATTCCTTAAATAACATAGTCATATCAACACTGGCCATTATGAAAAAAAGTAAGATTTATCTGATCAGCCTGGCCGCCGTATTATTGATAGTCATCATCTGGATGGTCGCCGGAAGCGGCCCGGATAAAGAAACGACGGTTAAGGTCCCTGTTAAATTTGGTAAATTTGATGTAACGGTTACGACAACGGGGGAACTGGAGGCTAAAAGCTCAGAAAAGATTAACGGTCCTGTTAACCTGCGTGATTTCCGCATCTGGCAGATCAAGATCGAAGATATTATCCCGGACGGAACAGTGGTCGATTCGGGAGAATACATTGCCACGCTGGACCGCACCGAACTGGTGAATAAGATGAAAGACCAGGAGCTTGAGATAGAGAAACTGGAAACCCAGTTTACCAAAACCCAGCTAGATACGACCCTTGAGCTTAGAACGAACAGGGATAACCTGGTTAACCTGAAGTATGCCCTCGAAGAGAAACAGATCGTGGTCGACCAGTCGATCTATGAACCGCCGGCAACGCAGCGACAGGCAAAGATTGAACTCGAAAGAGCCCAGCGGAATTATGAACAAGCTGTCGAAAATTACGAAGTAAAGCTCAGGAAGTCCGAGGCTGACATGCAGGAGATCAATACTTCCAAGAAGAAAGTCCAGTCGGATTATGCCAAGATGGTGGCGTTGCTGAACGAGTTTACCATATTTGCTCCTAAATCAGGCATGGTGATCTATCGCCGGGGCTGGGATGGCCAGAAGCAGGGGATTGGATCACAAATCAGTGTCTGGGATCCGATTGTTGCCGAACTTCCCAATCTCAAAGAAATGAAATCCAAGACTTATGTGAACGAGATTGATATCAGCAAAGTCAAGGTCAACCAGGAGGTACGCATAGGTGTAGACGCGTTTCCCGACAAGAAATTTACCGGGACTGTGACTGAAGTGGCTAACATCGGGCAGCAACTGCCGAATTCAAACGCCAAAGTCTTTGAGGTCAGTATTGAAGTGAACGAATTTGACTCAATTCTCAGACCAGCGATGACGACCAAGAATGAGGTCCTGACGTCGAGTGTCGACAGCGTACTTTTTATTCCGCTTGATTGCGTGCAATCGAATGATAGTATGAGCTATGTTTATGTTGGAAATTCACGCAAACAGGTTATTCCGGGCCTTTCTAATGAAAATGAAGTGATTATCAGGGCCGGGCTGGAGGCGGGTGAAGAGGTCTACCTGGTTCCCCCGACAGATGCGGAGAAGAGCAAGCTAATCAGGCTTGATCCCGAGGTGATCGGGAAATTCCGCCAGGAAAGCGACAAGGCCCATTAGCCATTAAGATGAAAAATATCCGGAAAACAACCTACCAGCGTTATTTCCACTCGCTCAATATTGCGGTGGAAGCAGTGATCGCCAACCGTTTCAGATCAATGCTCACCGCACTGGGCGTCATATTTGGGGTAGCAGCAGTAATCTCCATGATGGCCATTGGAAATGGCGCCAGGAAAGAAATCCTCGACCAGATCAAACTGGTCGGGGTGAACAACATCGTCGTCACCCCACTGCTCGAACTGAACGGTAAAAGTGGGGGAGGATCAGCTGAAGAAAGCAGCGGGCAGAAGATGCAGAAAAAATATTCCCCTGGCCTTACCCTGGAAGACGCTGAAAGCATAAAAGACATTATTCCGACCGTCACGAGGGTCAGTGCTGAAGTTAGTTATGACTCTTTCATTATTAAAGGCGGCAAACGTTCAGCAGCCAAGTTGATCGGGGTGACCAACGATTTTTTCGAAGTTTATAACCTGAAACTATTTGCGGGACAGTATTTCCAGGAACAGCAGGTAATATCAGGCAGCCCGGTTTGTATTATCGGCCCCAGCGTAAAATCAAGGTTCTTCTCACAGGAAGACCCATTGGGTAAAACCATCAAATGTGGCGGGATCTGGCTTACCGTGATCGGTGTATTAGAAAACCGGGCTTTCCAGGTTGATGAATCAAAAGACATTGGCATCAGTGATTACAATGACCATATCTATGCGCCCATCCACACGGTACTGCTCAGGTACAGGGACCGTGCTTATGTAAATGATGCCTCGCTGCGGCAGGGGGGGAGTTCGATGATGTTTATAGATGGAGGCATGGCTTCCTTTTCAAGCAGTTCTTCGGGTTCAATGGATGACAATTATAACCAGCTGGATAAGGTCGTGGTACAGGTGTCCGACAGCAAATACCTGGATGCTACCACAAAAGCCCTTACAGCCATGCTGAAAAGGCGGCATCAGCAGGTTGATGATTTTCAGATTAGTGTTCCTGAGTTATTACTTAAACAGGAACAAAAAACAAAAGACATTTTCAACATCGTCCTGGGTTTCATTGCAGGTATTTCATTGGTAGTAGGGGGCATTGGCATCATGAACATCATGCTGGCGTCAGTCATGGAACGGACCAAAGAGATCGGCATCCGCCGGGCATCAGGGGCTACCCGGAGAGATGTCATTTTCCAGTTTCTTTCTGAAGCCATCATCATCAGCATCTCCGGCGGGGTGATCGGCATTGCCCTTGGCGTCATTTTTGCCATAATGATCCACCGCACCACAGGGATCCTGACGATAGTCAAACCGATATCAATCGTGGTATCATTCGGGGTTTCAGCTTTTATAGGAATCCTCTTCGGATACATGCCGGCAAAAAGGGCCTCGGACCAGGATCCGGTTGAATCTTTAAGATATGAATAGAATAAAATCATATTCCATCAAGAGGTCAAAGATCATTTTTTCTGTTGCTTTTGTCCTGATGATCAACCTGTCATCTGCATTTTCCCAGAATGACACCCTGGTGCTGAACCTCAGCGATGCCCTGGCCATTGCCCAGACTAAATCTTCAGATGCCATGATCGCCAAGCATCGTTTCAGGATTAACTATTGGCAGTATCGCTCTTTCAAAGCCGACTATCTCCCTTCCGTTAATCTGGATGCTAATCTTCCCAGTTTCAGCCGTTCATTCCGTACGATTTCCGTCCCGGACGGACCGGATATCTTCCAATATAACACGCTTGGCAATTATTCAGCCGGGATGACGATTAATCAGAAAATCGGTTTCACCGGTGGGTCAGTTTTCCTTGAATCACGGCTTCAACGTTTGGATAATTTTTATCCGGACAGCACGTACTCCAATTATCAATCGACACCAATAATCATAGGATATCGCCAGCCTGTTTTCCAGTATAACGAATACCGCTGGGCGAAGCAACTGGAGCCGCTCAAGTATGAGAAAGCCAAACGGCAGTATATGGAAGATGTTGAGCAGGTTTCTATCACGACGATCAATCATTTTTTTAATTTGTTACTGGCGCAGATCGAGAAGTTAATTGCCGAAAAGAACCTGAACAATTATGATACCCTTTACAAGATCGCCCGGGGGAGGTACCAACTGGGAAAGATTGCTGAAAACGACCTCTTGCAACTTGAGCTCAACTTTCTCAGGGCGAAAGCTTCAGTGGATAATGCAAGCCTTGATTATGAGAATATGTTGTTCCGCCTCAAGTCTTATCTGAGGATAAAAGATGCCGGTGCAATTAAACTATTGCCGCCGGCGGAAACCCGGTATGATATGATCAGTGCAGCAAAAGCATTGGATGAAGCCAGAAGAAACACCGCTGCTTCAATAGACTTCCAGGAACGGCTGATCACTGCTGAAAGCGATGTCAGAAGAGCTAAAATGAACGGAAGGTTTGATGCAGACCTTTACGTTGAATACGGACTGACGCAAAGTACCGGATTATTATCCAATGTATACAAGAACCCTGTAGATCAGCAGCAGCTGAATGTCGGAATGAACATACCTATCCTCGATTGGGGGAAGGCAAGAGGACAAATCAGGGTAGCGGAATCAAACTTCGAACTTGAACAAACATCTGTTGAGCAGGAAATTATAGATTTTGAACAAAATGTATTTCTGACCGTTATGCAGTTTAATATGCAGAAGAATCAGCTGTTTATTGCGGCCAAAGCCGATACGGTGGCACAGAAAAGATACGATGTGACTCAGAAACGTTACATGATCGGCCAGGTTAATGACGTGCTCGAACTCAACAATGCGCAGATCGACAATGATAATGCCCGGAAAGGTTATTATTCAGCCCTTCGCAGTTACTGGGTAAATTATTATCAGCTGCGTAAAATGACCCTGTACGATTTCCTCGATGATAAAATGCTGATCTTTGATATCAGGGAGATTATGTGAGTTGTTGAATATCTGGAGGAATGGATTACCTTTGTAATTTATTAGAAGACAGAATATAGAATACAGAATTAACTTAAAATTTAAAATTTAAAACTTAAAATTAATATTGTATGGCAGTTTTAGTTGGTAAAAAGGCTCCGTTATTCGAAGCTGACGCCGTGATAAATGGTGGTGAATTTGTCGGGAAATTTTCCCTTGAACAATTCATTGGGAAAAAATATGTTGTTTTCTTTTTTTACCCTTTGGATTTTACTTTTGTGTGCCCGACTGAGATCCTGGCATTCCAGGATAAACTTGCAGAGTTTGAGCAAAGAAATGTAGCAGTGGTCGGATGTTCGATAGATAGTAAATTTTCTCACTGGGCATGGCTGAATACTGAGTTGAAAGATGGCGGCATAAAAGGTGTTACTTTCCCATTGGTATCTGATCTTTCCAAAACCATCTCGGAAAACTATGATGTGCTTGCCGGTGAATATGATTATACGGAAGATGGCGAGTTGGATTTCGAAGGTGAAGCCGTAGCTTACCGTGGATTATTTCTGATCGATAAGCAGGGTGTAGTGCGTCACCAATTGGTCAACGACCTGCCGCTTGGCCGCAGCATTGACGAAGCTCTCCGCATGGTCGATGCACTTCAGTTCTTCGAAGAAAATGGCGAGGTTTGCCCGGCCAACTGGCACGCAGGTGAGACAGCCATGAAGGCCACTGCCGAGGGTGTAGCAGATTACCTTGCGCACAGGCATTAAGAAGTTGACAGTTGACAGTTGACAGTTGACAGTTGACAGTTAGAAGTAAGCAGTTTAATAATCCTGCCAACTGTCAACTGTCAACTGTCAACAGCCTACTCATAGTTTAATAAGCTTCCCTTCACCAGTAATGTTGGTGCTAACTTCCGGCGGGTCGCCACGGTAATAAACGTTGCCGATATTGCCGATCTCTGCGCCCAGCTCATTCTTGGCATAAACAAACACATCATTCGGGCTGTAAGTGTAAATGTAAGTATACATTGAGTAAAGATTTTCAGCGTGAAAGGGGCCATATCCCTGGCTTGAAATGAAGGTGACCTGCGAAAACCCTGTGACATTGACGGTAACTGTTCCGTACAGGACAGATAAATAAGATTTAAATACATTCAGTTTCAGGTCAATTTGTCCTCCTCCCCCGATCACATCAAAATAGACGGAATCATTCGTCCATTCATTGGTGCAGGTAATTTTTCCGGCTGCACGAAAAATAAGGGTGTCCAGTTGGGTAAATGTCAGGTAAACATTCACCGGTACTTCGAAGCTCCGCAGCCAGTTACATGAATTACAATTCCTAAGCACGAGCTTCCCGCTGTCAATCTCAGTTGTGATGCCATCAATGAGATTCTCACCGGCTTCCACTTTTATGCCGGTAAAGGCGCTATCCTGGGTCAGAATAAGATTGATGTTATCGTAAACTTCAACATAATGATACGGAAGACCTGTGCGATCCTGCGTGATAGTTTTCCCGGTTGAACTGACGCATATGCCATCATCTTTGCTACATTGGGTAAGTAATAGCGCCATTACAGTGAAAAATAATTTGATCAGTCTTTTCATCTTCATCTTTTCTTTATCAGTAATATTTGACAGGTATCCTGTAACCCAATCCGAATGTGATATAATCGGCCTTGCCATAATAAGCTTTCAGCGTAAGGCTGCCGAAAAGGTTTTTTGTAATCCTGTAGCGGAGGGCAAGCTTTTCATAGACATAACCATCGCTTTTATCGGCACCTGAAATATTTATACCCAGGTTCATCATAATTGCCATCCTGGAGAAAGCAAGCTCATAGCTTCCTGTCACGCCGGTTTTGACAATATTGATCCGGTGTTTTGGAACGTTACCCCTGACTTCAAGCAGTTTCTCATCCGAACCATCATACGAGATATCGAAGCCAAAACCGATTCTGCTCTTGAAACGCACAGGCCAGAGCAGGTTACCATAAACCACAGCCACAACATATTGGTTCCCATTACCAAGAGTGGCATGTAAGTCTTTGATACCGAATCCTGCATTCAAGTCGAGTTGAAGAAACTTCTTTCCATCGAATTCAAAGGGGACGAGTTCCGGAAGCAGTTTCTGCCTCTGATAAGGGTTTTCCCGGCTCAGCCTGTAGGCCAGGGAAAAGCTAACCCCGGGCATATTCAGGCCATAGTTTGGTTGTTTGATGGCCCCATTGGAAAAATGCATTAACGATACTCCCCCGGCTGCCATGAACCTTTTGCCCAATCGCAGGCGGGCTTCAAGAAGAAGATTGACGGCGCCATTGAGATGAGAGCCAATGGCCAGGTTCTCGAAATTATCATAGCGGTCGTATTTTTGGGTAAGGTAACCGATGCCCACACCAAGCCGGAAATAGACATTAAATCCTTTCTTCTGTAGTAATGGAAAATTAATGTAGGGGAAAATTGCATGAGCCGCCCCCAGGGGCTTGGTGCGACCAAGGTCGGAATACCAATATGAAATCCCGATCAGAGGATAATTGTACATGTATTCCCAACGTGTGCGGCCATAAGTGGCCTTGAGAACGCTTATTTCATAAGCAGGGTAGTGCCGTTTATAAGGCGTTATTTCAATATGATGGTCAAGTGTCCAGCCATAGTAAACCCTGCCTTCCAATACAATGCCATGACTCCGGAGCTTGTGACGGAATTCTTGTTGTGCATTGACAGGACCTGCCAAAAAGAACAGAACCAAAAGCCCGATTGTGCCCCGCAGGGTAAAACCACCGGGTAATGTTCTGAATAGCTTATGCATGACAGGGACTGACCATGAAATAACTCCGAGAATAAAGGTGTGGACAAAATTAGTAAAATACAATCCAGTTAAAGGTAAACCCATAGGTCATTTAACCTTACTTTTGCGTAAAATAAGATTTATGGATCCCCGGATACAATCTTTTGCAAACCTTCTCAATATTATGGATGAATTAAGGGAGAAATGCCCCTGGGATCGTGAGCAGACTTTCGACAGCCTCCGGCACCTGACATTGGAGGAAACTTATGAGCTGTCAGATTCAATCATGGAAAAGGACCCGGATGGAATCAAAAATGAACTTGGCGACCTGATGCTGCATATCGTTTTTTACGCGAAAATTGGAAGTGAAAAGAATGCGTTTGATATCAGGGATGTACTTGACTCGATATGTGAGAAACTGATCAGGCGGCACCCTCATATATACGGCAATGTGCAGGTGAAAAATGCAGGCGAGGTCAGGGACAACTGGGAGAAAATCAAAATGACAGAAGGCCGTGAGTCAGTGTTGGGGGGTGTTCCTCATTCACTTCCTGCACTGGTTAAAGCTTACCGCATCCAGGAAAAGGCCGGCGGTGTCGGTTTCGACTGGGATAAAATCTCGCAGGTATGGGATAAGGTAGTTGAGGAAATGCACGAGTTCAGAAGAGAAGTCGAATGTGCTGAAGAAGATTTTGACAAGCAAAAGCTTGAGATGGAATTTGGCGACCTGTTATTTGCTCTGGTCAATTATGCCCGTTTTATCGATATCAATCCTGAAGATGCCCTTGAACGGACTAACAGAAAATTCATCAAGAGGTTTCAATATGTTGAGAAAGGTGCCAGGAACACGGGCAAGGCCCTTCACCAGATGTCGCTGGAGGAAATGGATGCTTTCTGGAATGAAGCAAAGAGGGCAGGAAATTAAGTCAGCAGTCAACAGTCAGCAGTCAGCAATTTGGAATTTGGAATTTGGAATTTGGAATTATTCTTTCCTGTACCGCCTCCACCTCTCAATCACCGTAGCCATATCTTCGGGCGGTTCGGACTCAAACTGGATCCATTGTTTGGTAGTGGGGTGGATAAAGGCTAGTAAGCGTGCATGCAGGGCCTGGCGTGGGAGGATCGCAAAGCAGTTATTCACGAATTGCTTATATTTTGTGAAGGTGGTGCCTTTCAGGATCACATTGCCCCCATAAGTTTCATCGCCAAAAAGGGGATGCCGGATATGCTGGAAATGTACCCGGATCTGGTGTGTACGGCCGGTTTCGAGCTTGCAGTCCAGCAAAGTCACATATCCGAATCTTTCGATAACAGTGTAATGTGTCACGGCATGCCTGCCCTGGCTACCATCTGAAAATACGGCAAAAACCTTGCGGTCGCGGATGCTTCGCCCGATATGACCGGTAATGGTGCCCTTATCATCTTCAAAATCACCCCAGACCAGTGCAAGATAATGCCGGTCGATCGTGTGATGAAAGAACTGTGCCGCCAGCCTGGCCTGGGCAAGTTCGTTCTTGGCTGCAATCATCACCCCCGAGGTGTCCTTATCAATCCGGTGAACCAGGAAAGGGGTCCGGCCAGGTTCTTTGTCCGGCGAGATCTCCTGGAGATGGAAAGCCAGGGCATTGACCAGTGTGCCCGTATAATTCCCGTAAGCCGGATGCACGACCATTCCTGCCTGTTTGTTAACCACCAGCAAGTCGCTGTCTTCGTATAATATCTCCACCGGGATATTTTCAGCGATGATCTCAATTTCCCTGGGAGGATGTGAAAGAACGATGGAGATCACATCCAACGGTTTTACCCGGTAGTTGGGTTTGACCGGAAGGCCGTTCACCAGTATGTTGCCGGCATGGGCCGCTTGCTGGATCTTATTTCGTGTGGCATTTTCAATGCGGAGCATCAGGAATTTGTCGATACGCAGCAGCCCCTGTCCCTTATCGGCTACAAAGCGATAATGTTCGTAAAGGTCCTGGCTTTCTTCCAGCACCTCCTGGTCTTCATTCATTTCCGGGAGGTCAGCAGACATCTGGATTAATTTTTTATCAGCTTGGAAACAGAAATGATCTGTCCATTCTCGTCCCTTACAGAGATGATATAGAGACCCGGACTGAACCGGGGGATATCGATTGATTGACGAAAGGATCCGGAGAATAATTCTTCACCCGGAAGGCTGTGGATTGAGACACTGAAATTGCCGGTTTCGGTAGTATTTTCATATTTCCCCGTGCATCTGAAATTGATCCGGCTGCCGTTTAAAGGATTGGGGTAGGGGATTATAGACCCTGCATCATAAGTGGGTTCATCTAACCCTGAAACCTGGAATGCCTTACCCAAAACCGGACGCATTAACAGCGCTCCCTGGTAAGTCGACTGGAACCACTGACCTGTGGAGTTGTAGAAGATGTTCTGTTGCGCGTTATTATAACGGTCAAAGCCAAGGTTCAGGTTATTCCCGGTCTGTTGTTCCCAGCCAATATAGAATGTTCCGTTCACAGGCAGCGGCTCATCAAGCATATAGGTATGAAAGCCAAGCAGGCCGGAGGAAAATTCCACTTTCTCGTTAAGCTGGGAATAAAGCACATTTCCCGGTTTCCCGTTTTCGTCCTGCCAGACCATTATGTTAAAAAAATCTGCGTTGGCATCATTCAGTGTATGGTTAAAAAACATCTGAACCGCCCTGAGTGTGTCTTTCATGTTCAGCTTAAAACGGTAAGCTAATTTGGATCCTGCCGGTGTCAACCCGTAACCCTCTTCGGGAGTGCCGTCATCATAAGCATAATAATTAAAGAATTTTTGCCTGAAGGTCAGTGTATCACCCACCGTATCGGTTGGGGTAATATCACCGATAATATAATGCCTAACTTCGAATTCAGCGCTGTCTGTGGAGGATAACGTGGGGAATATAAAGTTCACCGGTGGGCAGGCGTGTGCTGCACAGGAAATGCAATTCTGATAACCGTTTAGGTTGAAAGGGAAGAGATTGCAGTTCCCGCCCGGGTATAGATACTGGAAAGGGCCGTCAACCTGGTAAACCACATAATAATAAGTAGAATTGAAGATGGTCGAATCGAGATTGGTGATCAGCAGATCCAGGTTCTCTTTCATTTCATTGGTGGGGTTGTTGACATATTGGCTGAAAGGCATCGACTCATAATTCTTCAATAAGGAAGGGGCGCGTTCCGCAAAGGTCACATCACGGTAAACCGTGTCTTTGTAGGATCTTCCCATATTGAGGTAGACGTAGTCGACATTCCACTGGTCGCAGTTGCTCCTCCAGCTCGCATTGAAATCGCTGGCCAGGCTTGCAATATTGATAAACCTGAACTGGAAATCTTTCCTGAAATATTTGACGCTGTCAAGAATAGGGATCATGACCTGCCTGCTGTAAGTGCCATATTCCTGGTAAAATTCTGCCAGAGTCATTCCGCTGGAACTCCAGACCCGTTTCCATTTAAATTCAGGGCTGAAGATCGAATCGCAAGGCAGCTGGATCATATCTTCATAAAAATAATAATCACCGGCGATAACGAAAAGCCCGTTTCCGCAAAGCCCGAACGGGCTGTAAACAGTGTCACCAGGGAAAATAGTATCACCCAGATGGATATAATCACTCAGTGGCACCCAGATAGAATCATACGTATTTGTGAAAACAGAGTCACCGGTAAAATAGCCAAATTGCAGGATCAGCGAGTCAGGGCCTTCCGGCGGGTTTGCCCTGCCTTGCGGCTGATAGAAGAAGCTGAGATAAATTGAATCGGCCAGGGTGGTATTCCGGGGTACAGGATTGAAGATGGAATCCAGCCTGATCGGCCTTGAGGTGAGGGAATCTGCCTGGAACGGGAACTGGCTGGCATTGGCATGTAATTTACCTTTGCCGCTGATGGCATCGAGGGTAGCCACACCCACATTGACTGACCGGTATCCGAAGTTGGAGTTGACATAAACTTCTTCATCCATCCAGCGGGAATTGTCAGGGTAAATCCATGTTTGGGAGAAATCATCGAAAAACGGAAGATGGACGGATGCCTCTTCTTCACTGTTGTTTCTGATGCCGGGCCCTGATTGCAGCCTTTCATATTCTGCCCGGATGACCGGATTTTCAAATAGACCCGAGACCACTTCCTGGGCAATGGGATTCAGCCGGATACCGGCTATAATGATGATAAAAAGAATGATTTTCTTCATTATTCTTCTTCAAGTTCATCTGAATTCTCATCAAGATCTATCGGCTGGTCCACTATGACAGCTGTATCAGGATTATTTGATCTTAAGAGGGAATCAAAGTTGAATGTTAAATCAGACCGGAGATACAAGGTGATGGAGTCACCTGGAAGCATTTCGATATTCCACGGGGGATATTGCCGGTAAACCCTGCTGTGAATAGGATTTGCCTGGTCAAAGTAATGCATCCTCCCGGCATTAAAAGAAGCCATTTGAAGGGACCCGCTGGCTTCATCGCGGGTAAGCCCTACAACAAACGGAACCCTTGATCTTTGGTTTTCACTCAGCCCTACCAGCAGATCAATTTCACTTCCTTCAAGGATTTCGGTGCCTGCAATGAGGGTGTCACCATTGAAATATTGTCCAAGTACCGAATTCCCGGCAAAATAAGGTGTGAACAATAATCTCCTGATTTTTAAACCGCTAGTCCTTAATGTCGTGACTGCCTGCCTGACAGTTAAATCTTTCAACTCCGGCATGATGCTCATTTTAGGCGTATAGGAAACCACAGTCATATAAACGGTTCTTCCTTCTTTTGCTTTCGACCCGGCAGAGGGATTCTGCTTAATTACTGAACCGGGGATAAGGCTGTTGTCGTATACAGAATCAGTTACAAGGAAATGAAAAGCCCGGGTCGCTTCATTTTCATGCAGTTGGTCAAGCGTTAATCCTTCCAGGTCTGGCACAACATAAGCCTCACCATGCCGTGTATAGGTTTTGAGCAAACCGATCACAATCAGTAACAGAATGAACGTAAGAATAACTGATATCCCCAGGTGGATATAAAAATTCTTTTTAAAGAGAAAACCGAGGAAGCTCATTTTTACTAATTTTATCCCGGACAGGTATGGACCTGGTTAGACTTATTATAACGTAAAACTTACCTGTTATTGCGTTTAAAGCGACAAAGATATGAATTTTATTGTGTGATCTCCTGACTGATAAACCACCTGAAAGATGAAGCAGAAAATTGCAATCATAGCCGGAGGCGACTCCGGTGAATATGAAATTTCGATCAAGAGTGCCGGTGTTGTGAAAAAACACCTCGACAGCGCGAAATTCGAGTGTTTCATTATAGTTATCAGAGGAAGGAACTGGTTTTGCCACGACAATGACGGAACTGTTTTCCCTGTAAATAAAGAGGATTTTTCTGTTAGCCTGCCCGGGAGAGCGCTTTCATTTGACGCAGTTTTCGTGGCCATTCACGGAACGCCCGGGGAAGATGGCAAGATCCAGGGGTATTTTGACCTGCTTGGTATCCCTTATACTTCCTGCGATCAGGCCACTTCAGCCCTGACTTTCGATAAATTTTTCTGCAATCACTATGTGAGCAGTTTCGGTGTGAAAATATCCAGGTCTATAGTTCTGAATAAAAATGAAAAGATCAGTGAAGATGAAATCCTAAAGCGGATCAGCCTTCCCTTTTTTGTTAAACCGAACTGCGGAGGTTCCAGCGTGGGGACATCCAAGGTGAAAAAGCGGGAGGAATTAATTCCCGCATTAACGCTGGCATTCCATGAGGATAGCCGGGTCTTGCTGGAAGAGCACATCCCCGGCCGTGAATTATCCTGCGGCACGATCAAATATAAGGGGGCGATCAGGACTTTGCCTATAACCGAGATTCTCAGCAAAAAGGAATTCTTTGATTATGAGGCGAAGTACGAGGGAATGTCTGATGAGGTCACCCCTGCAGATGTGCCGGGTGAAATAGCCCGGATGATCAGCGATACATCGTTAAAGTTATACAAATTGCTGAATTGCAAAGGAATTGTCAGGTTCGATTTTATTTTGAATGATAAGGAATTATACTTTCTGGAAGTAAATACTGTTCCCGGTTTATCGGAACTGAGCATTGTGCCGCAGCAGGCGCTCAGGGCAGGGATCAGCCTGCAGGATTTGTTTTCGGAAGCTGTGATGAACGCTTTAAATGATCGATAAGCTTCTGGGTAGCCCGCGCACGATGGCTGATATTGTTTTTTTCTTCCGGGGACATTTCTGCAAAGCTCAGGTTAAATCCATCAGGTAAAAAAACGGGATCGTAACCAAACCCTTCTTTTCCCCGCTTTTCATGAAGAATAGTGCCTTCCACGGTTCCCTCGAACTGCACTTCTATGCCATTGATTATTAATGATATCACAGTCCGGAACCTCGCCTTACGATCAATCTTACCTTCCAGTTCATCCAGAACCTTGAGTATATTGTTCGCCGGGATACAATCTTCTCCGGCATACCTGGCCGATTTAACGCCCGGCTTTCCTTCCAGTGTTTCTATCTCCAGCCCGGTGTCATCTGCAAAGCAATCCTTCCCGTATTTATTCCAGACATACCATGACTTGAGGGATGCATTCCCCTCAAGTGTCGCGGCATCTTCCGGGATCTCCTCATTGCATCCTATATCGACAAGGTTGAGAATCTGGAATTTATTGCCAATGATTTCCCTGATTTCCTTAAGTTTATGAGGATTATTTGTAGCGAAAACGAGCTCTTTCATGGTAGTTAATTCTGATTAATAATCACTCCAGGCTCCAATCAATCTCATTCACTCCCTGTTCCGAAAGGATCTGGTTGGTACGGGAAAAATGCCTGCAACCGAAAAATCCCCTGTTTGCAGATAGAGGAGAGGGGTGGGCTGCTTTCAGGATATAATGCCTGCCGCTGTCGATCAGGCTTTCTTTTGCCTGGGCATAGTTTCCCCATAACAGAAAGACCAGGTTTTTCCTTTTTTCGCTCAGATTCCTGATGACTGCATTGGTAAATGTTTCCCAGCCTTTATTCTGGTGGGAGGTGGGCTCGTTGGCCCTGACAGTCAGGATCGCATTGACAAGCAATACTCCCTGGCTGGCCCATTTCGTGAGGTTACTGCTTTTCGGGACCGGAATACCGAGGTCGGATTCGATCTCCTTGAATATATTTACCAGCGAAGGGGGATGAGGCACCCCATCGGGAACGGAGAAACACAGGCCATGTGCCTGCCCGGGGCCATGATACGGATCCTGTCCAAGAATTACCACCTTTACCCGGTTGAATGGAGTATGGTTAAAAGCGGAGAAAATCAGTGGACCGGGAGGATAAATGATGTGCTTTTTTTTCTCTTCCCGGAGAAATTCCGTTAATCCCTGGAAGTAAGGTGCATCGAATTCTTCCTGGAGGACATGCTTCCAGCTTTCTTCTATTTGCGGGTTGATTGATTGCATATTGCCGGTTTCTTTGTTATTAATGCCCGGAAATTTTCTCTGGTAAAAGTTTTATTTTCTTACAATATATTTGAATCTTTAATGTTTTTAAAAGTAAATAAATTTATCTTTGTGACGATAAAGGTTTGTTAAACCACATCATTTCACCCTTGAACCTATGAAAAAACTGTTGATTACTATCATTGCGTTAGGACTATACGCCCTGGCCATGACTTCGTGCTCGTCATCAATGGATTGCCCTGCCTATGGTGAAGTCCATAAATATCAGATAGAACAAAGATATTAATCACTTGTTCTGCCGACAGACGGAGATTCTGGCATAATCGTTGTAAAGTTTACAAAGAGATACGCGGATTTCTGTAGTTTCAATTTTTATGAAAAATTCCCCGGTCATATTATCTTTTTGCATGCTATTCATGCTGGTCATGATAAATAATGTTTTTTCCCAGGATGAAGAGCTGGAAGGATATGATAGTATTGCCGACAGGGTACTACTTAAAAAGGAATTAACAGGTGGTGTGACAATTCATATTTTAGGAATGGGTGCGAATTTCCGGAAAGGGATCAACAAGACCTTTTTCAATTCCCGTATTTTTGAGATCGAATTTGTCAGCATGAAACATCCCAAGCAGATCCGTGTAATCAATCCGTATTATTATGACGCGAAGAGTTATGTTTATGGCAAGCTCAATCATGTTTATATTCTCCGGGCCGGCTATGGATTTAAGAAACTATTAAACCGCAAGCCTTACTGGGGAGGCGTTGAATTAAGGGTTTTATACATGGGCGGACTGTCTGTGGCTTTTGCCAAGCCTGTCTACCTTTATTTCTGGGATGAAACTTACACTTATGTAAAAGAAGAGAAATATAATCCCGACAATTACTATCATAACAGCGAATACATATATGGACGTGCACCTTTCACGGATGGGCTCGGTGAATTGAAGGTTTACCCTGGCGTTTATGCCAAAGCCGGCCTGAATTTTGAGTTTGGCGCATTGAACAGCAAGATCCGCGCCCTTGAAGCTGGCGGGGTGGTGGAGTACTTCCCGATTGCCATACCTATTATGGCTTTTAACCCGGCTCAGAATTTCCTGGTTACCTTTTATCTTAATTTTTCTTTCGGGAAAAGATATAATTAATCAAAAGAAAACAGGCTGCCTGAGCTATTGACACTGACAGGTCTAACGACGCTGTCAGGTCGGCATTTAACCTGTCAGCGTGCGTAGCACCTGACAGTGTTAATAAAAAAACAGGCTGCCTGAGCATTTCCGGACAGCCTGTCAGAGTTAATTGAAGAAATTTTATCTTTTTATGACCAGTTTTTTGGTAAAGACGCTTTCCTGGTCAGACATTCTAAACAAATAAATGCCATCCCGGAGGAAAGAAACATCAACCGGAACGGTTTTATTTCCTGAATCGAAGCGAATATCCTGTTTTAGTACCGTTTTTCCCACCAGATCAGTGATAGTGAGCTGGAAAGAAATTCTTTGCTTATCCAGAAGCTGGATGTAGATTGTATTTATAGCCGGATTAGGATAAACAGCCAGTTTTCCACCAAGGCCGGGTTCACCTATACCCACCGGCGGCAAAGTGGTGAATGACCAGGTACTGCTCCATCCTGAAGTATCCAAACCATTGATGGCCCTTACACGCCAGAAATATTCGGCATCTTTCTCAAGGACAATCGGCACGATGAAGCTATTTTCAGCCACAGGTACGATCGCACTGACCATGGGGTCAACAAATGTGTTATTATCATTAAATTGGACCTCATAGCCTGCAATGCCTGTTAATGCTTTCCAATTCAAAGGAGGGGAAAGTTTGACATCAGTAGCCCCATTAGCTGGTGTTTCCAGCACAACAGTATTAACAGTGGTAAACGTCCAAGAAGCTGACCAGTCGGAAATGTCAAAAGCATGAAGAGCCCTGGCCCTCCAGTAATAAAGTGTCCCAAACTTCAACAATTCTGCGCTGATCTGGATTTCAGTAGTAGCAAGAAATATCGGGGACCCATAGGCAGGGTCATCATCAACATGGACCTCATAACTTACCAGGGTTGAAATTTTTTTCCATTTCAGCAGCACATCAAGGTTCAGATCCGTTGAATTATCATTGGGTTTATCGAGTTCCACCGTTGCAATGGTGGTAAATGAACGTGCCCCTGACCATTCAGAGATGGCAAGGTCATGTTTGGTTCTCATTCTCCAGAAATACTGGGTGCCGAATAAAAGATCTTTGATTTGAACAGTAATGATATCACCGGGTACATGTTGTATAGTTGCAAGCGGACTGCTGAAAGCATCATCATTATAGCTGATCACGGCGCCGGCTTCACCAGCAATGAAACCAATTGAGCCAGTCAGGCCAACTGCGTTCAGGGTAGTGGCCGTCCCACCTGATTGACTGAACCATTCGATCCCGTCAAATTGGAGAACAGCACCGGTTTTACCAACGGCCCATGCATTATCCGGGCTGGTGAAATAAACTGCATTCAGGTCTTTTGTTGTAAAGTTATGTTCAAGCTTTTCCCAGGTTCCGGTATTGAATTCCAGAAGGAGCCCGCTTTTACCAACAGCCCATCCATGATCGGCAGAAGTAAAGCCCACGCTGAAAATATCCTTTGTAGTGCCAGTTTCCTGCACTGACCAGGATGAGCCGTTATAAAAAACGGCTAAGCCGGTTTTCCCGACGGCCCAGACATGTGTCGCATCAAAAGCGAATACTTTAGTCAGGTCTTTGGGCGCGTCATATTGCAATGACCATTCGCTGCCATTATAATAAAACAGGTATCCCTCTTTACCGACTGCCCAGCCATTGTTGGCATCCAACATATGGACTCCATTAAGGTCCCTTATGGAATCATTGGCTTGTGCGACCCAGGCAGTACCATCGTAATGAATGATTTTACCGTTTTTTCCAACAGCCCAGCCATTGTTTGCATCCAGGAAATGTACGCAGTACAGGTCTGTGGAAAGATTGCTTTCCTGCTCCACCCAGGAAGTTCCGTCAAAGAAAAGGACAACTCCACCGGCGCCCACAATCCAAACATGGTTCTCATCCAGCGCAGCTATTCCGTAAAGGATTCCGCTCTGGCCCGAATTAACCGGCTTCCAGAAGTATGTTGTGTCGAACTGGTAATCATACTCTGTAATCCCTGTAATAGCATTCCAAACGAGAAACAGATCCGTGTTTTGTTCCAAAGCATCAGTGGGCTTGTTCAGGATTACTCTGCGGATGACCCTGAAAGACCAGGTTTCTGACCAGCCTGATACATCATTCCCATCGACGGCACGCACGTGCCAGTAATAAGTTTGACCGAAAAGGAGCATTGATGTTTTGTAACCAGTAAGGAATTCAGTCTGAAAATTCACCGGGTTGGCGAAAGCCGGGTCGGTATCAAGCTGGATATCGTATGTAATAATGCCTGTATTCCCTCCTGTAACTGCATCCCAGTCAAGTACCACATCGGGCATCTGATCAACAGCACCATTTACCGGAATTTTGAGTTCCGGGGTGTAAATTCGTTCCTGAGCTGTGAGATTAAGTAATCCAATCAGGCTGATGAGCAATGTGGTTATAAATATTCTTTTCATCTCTTTACTTTTTATTTAGGTGAAAATGAGATCCTTGATAATTGATGATTATTGAACGATAAATTTTGAAGATGAACGCTGGTCTCCCATCGTCAGGCGTATGATATAGGTGCCTGCACTCAGGTTGGCAATATTAATGATAGCATCATGCCTGCCTTCAGGCCTTATGCCCAGGTCGACACTTATAACAAGATTTCCCGTGAGATTGTAAATTCTGATCTCAACATTACCCGTTGTCACCGTTTCAAAAGCAACGGTCACCCTGTCATCGGCGGGATTCGGGTAAATCATGAAACCATTTTTATTATCAATTTTACCGGGTTCTGAAATGCCTACCGGCTTCTGGAAATTATCGAGTGAGATGAGGCCCCTTCCGTATGTTGCTCCGTAAATCACCCCATAATTATTGACCCCGTAATAGATGACATAAGTCGTGTCGATATTCACAAAAGCCAGCGTATCATTGCCTTTTCTGACATTCTGCTGCTTCAGCATAAATACCGGTACGCCTCCCAGGTTATTGTTTTCAGCCACCCAGGTCGGGTTGCCAGATCCTATGTTATTTGTAACATAAATGCCATTTTCTGTTCCGACAAAGACCAGGTTGTTATCAGGATCCATTTCGAAAAGTGAAGAATAAGCCGGTGCCTGCGGGAGGCCACCGTTACCGGGGTCGCCTTGAGCCGAGATGAATACCGGGTTTTCAGCAAGGGCATTATTTGAATAAAAAACATAGTGCTCATTACCATAGTTGCCAAGGGTGATCATGACCCTGCTGTCATTATTTGGATCTACAGAAACGGATGTTATAACCTGTGAAATTTCCGTTGTCGTGCCTGGCAGATAAACAGGTATCTGTTTGGTGGAGATCACACAATAAGCGCTGTTTACATCGGCCGTTTCATAATTATAAGCATACTTTATATTCGAAATCCTGTAAAGCTTTCCTTTATCTGTGCCGACAAAAAGGTGGTTTGCATCAGATGAATAAGCCATGCACTGCGGTTTATCTGCGACACCATCATGTGCCGTGTCGCTGATGACAAACCATTCAGGATTAACATTGAATTGAATCATTTGTTTGGTCATTAACACACGGTTATCGCCGCCGATGAAAAACCTTGCAGTGATAATATCCGGCACACCGATCGAATCGCCTGGTGTGAGAGCAACAGGGGTGATATATTTAAAAGGCCGTTTGCCATTATTGCTTTCAATCCAAATTACTGATCCTGCAGCGAAATGCCTGGTAATTTTATATTCAACGGTATCTTTTGTGTTGAAATCTTCGAAGTTTTCATAGAGCAGGAAGGGTGAAAGAAAGGCTGTGCTTGCATAGATAGTAGTAGCTGGGAGCATACTAGCCGCCCAGTCGGGTCCACCGCCGAACTCATTACGTCTGAACTCTGGGGGGGGAAGGGGGGTTGCCACAGATTGAATACGCCTTGAATAGATAACAGCTGTCGGATAGATTAAAGACATTGCACAATAACCGCCGGTTTTGCCGTCAGGCACATCACTCTGAGTGGTCCAGATATCCTCGCCTCTTTTACTATCGGAGGGATTGGCAGCGCCGTTAATAAAGATAGTGCCGATATCCTGTGCGCCTCCCAGTACATTTTTCTTTTCCAACGTCGGGCTGACAGTATAGAACTGGCTGGCGATATAATCCTTGTTCATGAATTGGAATACATAGAGTTGCGGATTAACCGTGCCCATTGATATACCTCCGTTGGTGCCTGCAAAGAAATTGTTTGGAGAACCGGGCATAAATTGATAGGTGTGATGCCCTTGCCACAGGAATGGCTCGTCTAACCAAAAAAGGACTGCAGATGAGCGTGAAATCCACTGGTAGAATCCTTCATCAAGGATTTTTTTGCCTTCCCACATATCCTGCCCACCGATGAGAATGTGATAAGGATCATCCGGGAACACTTCGATAGTCGCGGCAAATAACCCGATGCCCTGGCTGATGTTACTTCCCGTATTAAAGATATTGAAATTCGAACTACCGCCGGGCCCGACTACTACCCAATTCATACCTTTATCATCTGACCGGTAAATATTCTTTAGTGCCCCGCTGGAAGTGACTACCAGTGCATAAATAATATCGTTATCAGCAGGTGCGATTGAAAATTCAATCCTTCCAACACCGGTAACAGGAATATTATAAGTAGAATCGCCTGAACGCAGTATAAAGTTGCTAGGGTCACCGTTTTCCGAAACATAGCAAAGATTATTGACTTCTGCTACGACCATGCCGTTAGCAGCCATTTTAACATCTTTAGAGTTCAGGGACAATTCAGCACCTTCGGAATTTTTTGCAACCTGCCAGTTGTTTCCGCCATCACCCGAGAATTTCAAACCCGTGTTTGTAGCGGCAAACAATGCTCCGTTGGCGGGATGGGCAGCCAATTCATTGATAAAGCCCCATTCAAGTTCACTATTGCCATTCAGGATGGGTTTTGTGGCAGGCAGAAGGTTGAAATTCAAACCATCAGTGGATTTGAATATCCCTTGCCCCATTAAACCGCCTGTATAGCCCCACTCTTTGAGAACCGTATATTCCTGGACGTTAAAGCCTTCCCCGGTACTCACAAAAATATCACCGTTACCGGCCTGGGTAATGCAGGTCACATTCAGGTTTCCATCCTGCACGATCTTGGACCAATTCTCACCGCCGTTTTCTGATCTGAATATGCCTCCTGTGACACTGCCGGCATACATAATTTTTCCGCTGGCATCACGGTTATCAAATAAGATAGCACGGGTCCGGCCACCAATGTTATTCGGTCCGAGAAGATCCCAATCAAAATCATACTCATTGCCGGTTCTGATCCCTTCCTGCATTTTAACCTGCTGAATGGCCTTCAGGTAATCTGCCGGACTGATTTGCCCGGTTACCTGGTTGTTCTTTATTTTGGAAATGTAGTCCGCTGCCGTTTCTTTTTGGGTAACAGATTTATCATCGCCGGTAAAAGCTGCAGATATTAAAAGAGAGGAAACAAAGATGGCAGAAATTAAATAGCCCAGGGGTAAAGGTCTTTTATTCATATAAATAGAATTTGATTTTTACAACATATCGTCTTATCAGAAACAGACGCCCAATTTACACTATTTTTATATACACTCAAATCTGCTATAGTTAAAATTTTAACAAAGATATTGATAAAATCCGGGTACTGTTCGATGTTACAAATTTAAAATTAAATAGATAAGTTTCAAACCGTAATCAGTTAGCGGTCAGGCAAAATCAGTAAACGGCAGGAGGTCAACTTGCTCCGTTATCGACCTTTTATACTGATTATCAGAGTATTTATTATGAAATATTAAATAAGGCGGAAGGCTTCGGTCTTTACCCAGCCGACATGACCGTTGGCCAGACGCACTTCGCTCCAACCTTCTACCAGGTCTGTAATAAGCACTTTTGTCCCCTCATGAATGACAAATAAGTCAACGCTGGCATCATTCGGGGAGCTTTTTACCGTAACGGTCGGGGTGAAAATAATAGCTGAATTATGCCGGCTATAGTCCCTGTATCCTTCGATGCTGAAGATAAGTGACACTAACATCAGGACCAGGAGCAGGATTCCCGACCAAAATGATATCTTCCTCAGAAATATCGAAACCGAGACAATAAATAAGGTTAATGCAACCAGTGCCAGGATAAAACCAATCACTCCGATTTTAGCCCAACGGTCTGAGGAAAATGTATCCCTTGCCGATTTCCACCAGGTTCTCAGGAAAAACTCAGGCAATGGCTCCATCTTGTCAATAATCCTGCTATTGGCCAGGTCAAGATTGAATTGGATATTTTCATCAGTGGGATCCAGTTTTCTCGCTTTTTCATAATAAAGGATGGCGGCCGGGATATTGTTCAGTTTAAAGTATGCATTGCCGAGGTTGAAATATAAACTCGAAGACTCCATACCTGATTCGAGGACACTTTCATATTGAGAAATGGCTGAAGTATAGTCTGTTGATGAATAGGACTGGTTACCTGCCTCGATGAGGCTTTCAAGGTTTGTCATCTGGGCCGGAAGATTCATGGCCAGTAGGAAAAGACAAAAGATAATCACCAGGTTCTTCATGGATTCGATTTATTTCAATTCCTGTTCAATTTTGCTGATAACTTCAAGAGCCTCGTTATAAATACCTTGCATTTTCTCAGATTTATCGCCCGGTGCAAACCTGGCGTATTCGCAATTTTCAAGTACTCCGGTAAATTTACGAATGCTTTCTTCACTGATACTTTTATCAGATAACCGCTGATTGACGCTTTCAATCGATAAATCAGAAAGCGGGATGTTGAACTTATTACTTATGTAACCCCATAATGCACGGGAAATTTCTTCAAAAAATGCCCCGGTCGAATTGCTTTGGAGGTATTCACCGGCTTTTTGAAGGTTTTTCCTGGCGACTTTATTGGCTTTCCTGTTCCTTACAAGGGCAATATTTCCGCTTCTCTTTTTATTTTTTGACCATAGAATGATGATCGTGATAAAAAGCAACGCCGGGATGATCAGCCAGAATATAAAAGATGATGATGCTATGAAAAATGAATTGATACGATAAAGCTGGATATGTCCCGTCTTTATGTGCCTGATGTCGGATCCGATGAACTGTATATTTTTCTGACTTACACCACTGTAAGTTATACCGCTTGATTCATCCTCACCTTTATTTACTTTGATATTGTAAAGGGGGGTTGAAAGAGTAGTGTAAGATTGTTTGACAGGATCAAAAAATGAAAATTCGACCGGTTTGATTTGAAATTCTCCCGGATTGCGCGGTATGATAAGGTATTCAAAGGTTATGCTGCCGGAGATACCGTTGGAATTTTTCGTAAGATCATTGGTGATCTTCGGATCGTAGGTTTCAAAATCAGGAGGAAACGACAGAGGCATGGCTTCGATCAGTTCAAGGTTGCCTTTTCCTGATATGGTAAACTTTAATGTTATGGGCTCATTTGATTTTAATTCAGTCCGGTCGATTTCCGAAGAAATATTGAACGACCCTACGGCCCCGCTGAAATCCAGCGGCTTACCGCTGGCAGGTAAGGGTTTTACATTGATGGACAGCGGATTGGACTCCACTTTAAGTTCGACATTTTGAAAATTCCGGTTAAAGAAAGGGTCGTTAAAAAAGCTGTCGAAAAAAGGGTCCCGGGTTCGTGAATTTTCGACTTTGACCTGCGCCACACATTGCAGCTCCATGGGTTCGATTTTGATCTCCCCGCTTCGCTGGGCATACAGGGCGATTTTCCGCAGATCAGCTACAACATACTCTTTCCCGTTAACTACTTCATTTGATTGTTTTAAAGGATCATTGTCGTTCAACAGGCTTTTATTCCAAAACCCGGGGAAAGAAGAGATCTTGCTGATATTGATCTGGGAGATCGGTATGGTTGTGTAGATTTTATAAGTGACGATTACCTGTTCGCCCTGGAAAGGCTGGGACCGGTCGACCGTTGCTTTGATAAAAATATCATTTTTATTGACACTTTCCTGCCTTGCCTGGGCAGGCCGCTGGTTTCCCTGCTGAGTAGGCGTCTGGGAAGAGGCCGATTGAGAAACATTGATTGTCAGGGAATTGGATTCGTAAGTTTTTCCTTCAGTGGTGACTTTAGCTGGGTTAATGTTAAAAGTGCCTTCTTTGGTTGCCTGTAGATAATAAGTGTAGGAAACCTGGAAAGATTGTGAGACTTTACCATTGATAAACTGATAACTCTGGTTCGTTGACTGGTTCGGACCACTCAGCACGCTGAACCCCTCAAAATCTGGTCCTTCAAAACGATCCACCTGTTTATTGACCGTATAAACCACCCTTAATTGTTCCCCAACCTGGACACTGCTCTTTGCCGAAGCCGTGAATTCAACTGCCTGGCCAAGGATATCATCCGTTACCCCTTCCAGGATAGCCAAAACAAATAATATTCTGAGGATTCTTATCATTTTTTGACCGTGCTGATATTTCGTTGTTTCTTTTTCATAAAAAACTCTACCAGTCCTTTTCGGATTTGACAACCCTTATCGTTTTTATTTTTGCCTCTTTTAGCTTTTCCAGGGTCTGTTTTTCATCATTTTTTAATGCTTCCAGTATCCGTTCAGCATCTTCCTTGGATATCTGCTGGGGCTGGGCCTGTTGTTGCTGCTGATCCTGCTGTTGCTGGTCCTGCTTCGCATCGTCCTCTTTCTGCTGATCTTGTTGATCCTGGTTCTGCTGCTGATCTTGCTTTTTCTGATCCTGTTGCTGGTCCTTTTGGTCTTGCTGATCCTGCTTTTGTTGCTGTTGCTGAGATTTATCAAGCAGTCGCTGAGCATAGGCCAGGTTGTATTTGGCGTCAGCATCCGCTGGATTCAGGCGTAAAGACTGTTTGTAAGCCTCAATGCCCGGTGGGAGAACCTGCTGGGCCAGCTGTGCACTGTCGAGAGCTGCTTTTAACAAGGAATTACCCAGGTTATAGTAAGATTTGGAACGGGTTTCGTCATCCATTTTAAATGTCCGGAGCGTGTCGAAAGCAGCGGAAGCCTGCAGATAATTTTTCTGCATGTACCAGGCATCCCCCAGGTTGTAGAAACCTTTGTGCGAAGCTTTGCCCGACTGGGTGGATTTGAGATAATCAATTTCGGCTTTTTTGTAATCACCATCTTCATATTGCTTATTCCCCTGCCGTATATACCGGTTCTCCTGTTGCGACCAGGAGAGCAGAGTCATGGTCATGAAAAGCAAAAATATATAGGAACGTTTATTTTTCATTTCTCTTATTAACGGTTAAATAGTCTGATTTTGTCTGCCCATTTACTTTTTCTTTCCGGGATAAGAAATTCAATGATCAACAATAGCAAGCTGACCGCCAGGAAATATTGGAATCGGCCTTCATATTCAGAAAACATCTTGGTCTCAATTTCCTGCTTTTCCAACGCATTTATTTCGTCGAGAATTTTGGTCAGGCCATCCTGCCCGGTCGATGCCCTCACATAGATACCATTTCCGGCTGAAGCGATCTGCTGGAGCGTAGTTTCGTCAAGTTTTGATACGATGGTCTGTCCCTCCCGGTCAGTCTTATAGCCGGTTTGCCTGCCGTAGGAGTCATAAACAGGTATAGGTGAACCTTCCGGGGAACCCATTCCTATCGTAAAAATTTTGATGCCTTTGGCGGTGGCAGCCTGGGCGGATTCGACAGCATTGCCTTCGTGGTTTTCTCCGTCGGTGATGATGATGATTGCCTTGCTCCTTTCGTCTGCTTTGAAAGATTCGACTGACAGATCGATAGCATCGCCGATAGCGGTTCCCTGCGAAGGGACCATCTGGGTGGAAATTGTCGAAAGAAACATTTTTGCCGCTGAATAATCAGTAGTGATAGGGAGCTGCACATAGGCCTTTCCTGCAAAGACCACAATGCCGATGCGGTCGCCTTCAAGGCGGTCAACCAGTTTGGAGATGCCCTGCACGGCCCGGGTTAGCCGGTCTGGCCGGATATCCTGTGATAGCATGCTGTTTGATACATCCAGCGCGATGACCAGGTCAGCCCCTTTTCGCTGGATCTTTTCAAGTTTGGAGCCTATCTGCGGATTGGCCAGCCCGATGATCAGGAAAGCAAAAGCGAGCATGGTCAGGATAAATTTAAACACCAGCCTCCTGCCGGAAAAAAGTGGCATAAGCTGGGCGATGACATCCAGATCCCCGAACCTTTTAATGGCCCTTTTCTTCCAAATCCCGTAAAGGATGAATAACAAGCTGAAGAAGGGGATCAGCAGCAGGGCGTACAGGTATTCTATGTGTTCAAAGCGGAACATCAGGGTATACTTCTGAATAAGGTTAATCTTGATAAAATTTCCAGCGCCAGTAAAATAAGCGCAAATATCGCCAGATTAAGAAATTCTTCGTGTTTTTTTCTGAATTCGGTCACATCTATTTTGGATTTCTCCAGTTGGTCTATTTCCCGGTAAACTTCCTTGAGTTTTGTATTATCAGTCGCCCTGAAGTACCTGCCATCAGTCATATTGGCCACTTTCTTCAGGAGGTCCTCATCGATTTTAACTTCCATATTCTGGTATTGCGTGCCAAAAGGGGTCTGTACGGGATAAGGGGCATAGCCAATTGTCCCGACACCGATGGTATAAATCCGGATACCATAAATTTTTGCAATTTCTGCAGCCGAAAGCGGGGCAATAGATCCGGCATTGTTCTGGCCATCGGTCAGAAGGATGATGACTTTACTGACAGCCTGGCTTTCTTTCAGCCGGTTGATGGCAGTGGCCAAACCATCGCCAATGGCGGTTCCGTCCTGGATGATCCCGCTCTTGATATCATCCAGCATATCTTCAATGATTACGTGGTCAGTCGTAAGCGGGCATTGTGTGAAAGCCTCCCCGGCAAAGACAACCAGGCCGATACGGTCATTCGGACGGCCCGTAAAAAAGTCCTGGCTCACCTTTTTGGCAGCTTCCAGCCGGTCTGGTTTCAGGTCCTGGGCGAGCATGCTGCCCGAGATATCCAGTCCCAGCACAATATCAATACCTTCGATGCTGACATTCTGCCTTTTCAGGGATGTCTGGGGCCTGGCAAAAGCCACGATCAGAAGTGAAACGGCGATAATCCGGAAGAGAAACATGCCATGGTACAGGTAATGGCGAATGCTCCTGGGAGTGTTCTCGAATACCTCGGTGGCGGATACCTGCACCGTCGGGATGCTTTTTCCGCGCCTGAACCAATACCAGGCCACCAGCAGGGGCATCAGCACGAGCAGGAATAAATATCCGGGATTGGCAAATTCAATATTCGAAAACATTATTTCATAATATTCTGTTCAACATTTTCAGCCTTTTCAGCTTGTAAGGGCTCAGTTTCCTTACGTGGCCTGGTTTCCCTTACAAAATCCACGCTTTGGCTAAAGCTGAGATCGTTTTCCAACGGTAAGGGCTGTTCTTTGGCAAACTTGACCAGGTCAGCCAGGACAAGCGTTTGATGCAACTTTTCTCTCGCACTGCTGTTGACATCAGTCTGGCGCAGCGCGGCATCGATTTCACTGGTCGTCATTTCAAGAGCCCTCACCGGAAATCTCAGTTCTATATATTCACGGACAATATCCGTCATCTCTGAATAATACTCTTTTACCCTTCCTGCCTGCCATAGCTTTTTCAGCCGAAGGCTTTCCAGCGCTTCCATAGCGGCCTCATAAGGCGGTATGCTTGTCTTAAGCCGTGATGTAAAAACAGGCACTTTTTGTTTTCGCTTCTTCAGAAAAAAATAAATCAGGAATGCAAGAGCTAGGATGATCACCCCCAGGCCGATCCAGGGCAATAGCTCACGAAAAGTTACCGGGGCAGCGAGGGGCGGCTTGATGGGTTTGATATCCTTTGCAGGATCAGTTTTGATGGTTTGTACATCGAGATTTACAGGCGATGTCTGCGTATAATAAGTGACAGTATCGCCTTTTTGGGTATATTTAAAGGGAATCGGTGGAATAATATAAGATCCGGAATCAAATGAGGTTATGATAAGTTTCTGTTTCAGTGTAAACTGTTCTTTGTTAGATGTAATAGTATCGAGTCCGGATTTTCTCAGGATTTCGATATTCCTTACCAGTGTATCCAACAGCATGGGCCATTGGACAAGGCTCCCGGCAGGAACTGTGACGGTGAGCTCAAGTGTTACCTGGTCGCCGATCTGTAAATTGTCCTTTTCCAGCCTGGCGTTTGCGCCGGTATATTGGCCTTGCATGGTGAAGGTCAGCCCTGCAAACATGAAAAGCATAATTATGTATTTCCATTGCACCATCATCCTAAAACCTTGATTCTCTTAATTTAAACAGGTTCATTAATGGTTTAACATAATTTTCGCCTGTCGGGATTGTGGCGGAATCAACCCCAAGCCTCTTGAAGAGCAGGTTCAACGATTGGTCATGGCGGTTCCAATGGCTGCTGTAGTTACTCCTCAGGCCCGGGTCGTTTGTATCAATCCACATAGCTTTGCCGGTTTCCTTATTAAATACATTCACCATGCCCATTTTTGGTATTTCGGTTTCACGTTTGTCGAAAACCCTGACGGCCACGATATCATGTTTCCGGCTGGCAATCCTGAGGGCCTGCTCGAAGCCTTTATCCATAAAATCGGATATTACGAAGGCAATGCATTTTTTCTTGATGGCATTCGAAAGAAAACGCAGCCCTTCGGAAATATTGGTTTGCTGGCTCTGCGGCTGAAAGTCGATCAGCTCACGGATAATCCTCAGGATATGCGATTTACCCTTCTTGGGAGGGATGAATTTCTCAACCCTGTCGCTGAAAAAGACCACCCCGACTTTGTCGTTGTTTTGAATGGCTGAAAAGGCGAGAACGGCGGCGATTTCCGTCATCAGATCTTCTTTCAGCTGCTGCCGGGTGCCAAATTCATTCGAACCACTGACATCAATGACAAGCATAACGGTCAGTTCCCTTTCTTCATCGAAGATCTTGACATACGGATGGTTGAACCTTGCAGTGACATTCCAGTCGATGCTCCTGATATCATCACCATACTGATACTCGCGGACTTCGCTGAAAGTCATACCTTTCCCCTTGAAAGCAGAATGATAATGACCTGAGAACACCTGGTGCGACAACCCCCGTGTCTTGATCTCTATCTTTCTTACTTTTTTGAGTATTTCAGCAGTCTCCATCTTCGATTAGTTCAAAGTGCAAAGTTCAAAGTGCAAAGTTGAAGGTTCAATGTGAAAAGTTTATTGTCAAAGTAATGTCACTTTTCACTGATTTTATGGTACTTCAACCGTATTAAGTATCTCGTTTATAATGTCTTCCGTAGTGACATTTTCTGCTTCGGCTTCGTAAGTCAGCCCGATGCGGTGACGCATGACGTCATGTGCCACGGCCCTGACATCCTCGGGTATAACATATCCCCTCCGTTTGATAAAGGCAAAAGCTTTGGCGGCAAGGGCCAGGTTGATGCTGGCGCGAGGCGAGGCACCCCATTGAATCAGGGGCTCAAACCGGCTCAGCTTATATTCAGTGGGATACCTGGAAGAGAAAACGATATCGGTAATATAATTTTCGATCTTTTCATCCAGGTAGACATCCCTGACCACATCCCGTGCTTTGGTGATATCAGCGGGTTTAATGATTGTCTGGGTGGTTGGAAAGGTCCTGGCGATATTTTGCCGCAGGATGCGTTTTTCCTCATCCTTATCCGGGTAACCAATCACCACTTTCAGCATAAACCGGTCGACCTGTGCTTCCGGCAGGGGATAAGTACCTTCCTGCTCGATAGGGTTCTGGGTAGCAAGAACCATAAAGGGTTCCTGCAGCGGGTAAGTATGCTCCCCGATGGTTACCTGCCTTTCCTGCATGGCCTCCAGTAAAGCGCTCTGCACTTTAGCCGGAGACCGGTTTATTTCATCAGCCAGGATGAAATTGGCGAAGATGGGGCCTTTCCTGACAACAAATTCTTCTTTTTTCTGGCTGTAGATCATTGTGCCGGTAAGGTCGGCCGGCAGCAGGTCAGGCGTGAATTGGATCCGGCTGAAATGAGCATCAATTACGTTAGCAAGTGATTTGATCGCTAAAGTCTTGGCCAGGCCGGGAACTCCTTCAAGGAGTATATGCCCGTTTGATAAAAGACCTATCAGCAGCCGCTCTACCATGTGTTTCTGCCCGATGATCACCTTTCCCATTTCCATGCTGATCATATCCACGAATGCGCTTTCCTGCTGGATGCGTTCGTTCAATGCCTTGATATCTGTTTCCATCATAGTTGATTGAATTTAAAGCGGCACAAATGTAAGGCTTGCTGCGCTAATGCCTGATAATGATTTTGTTAAAAGTTGTTAAAGAGTGAGGAATGAGGAAGACCAGGAAAGGAATTTGAAGTTCAGATATTTGATCAATTAATGATTTATAAAATAGTACCTAATGAAACAATTATATTCTATTCACGTTTTGATTTCATTAATAAGCACATTACAAAGTTTAAATTTCATACTATTTTAACTGACAAAAATTACAATAATGCAAAGTTTTGATGATATATTACAAAATAGAAACATCAAACCAACTGCCATACAATTTTGTTTGTCCGGCCAAGTATAGGAGAGTGGTATTTAGCAAAGCAGTTGATCAGACCTTGAAAGAAACTTGTTTGGAGATCGAAAAGTAGTTACAAATCTGTTTTCACACCACCACGCTCATAGCCATGATTCAATGGATCATGCACATTACCACAAGCATGATGATGAGTAACCACAACCATGAACATGAAGGCGAATCAGAACCGCCGGGGAAAGTGCATTCACATTTCCATCAACACGAACCGACAAAACACCACCATTCCCATTTTCCCGATTTACATCACAGGCACATCCATGGCAAGAGATAAACTTCATTTATTCCAAATTTGGTTAGTGAGATTAAAAAAATCACAGCCCGCAAGAAAGATTTAGTGGTTTAATAAATAGTTCATATATTTGTGAACTGTTAAACAATAAAACAATGAATGGAAAGAAGATTTTTGAACTACACGCTGATGTTTGCAAGGCCTTAGGCCATCCATTGCGAATTGAGGTTATCGACTTGTTACAGGAAAATGAACTTTGCTTTTCTGACATTCTTGAAGTAACAGGCGGACTAAAATCCAATCTATCGCAACATCTTTCGATAATGACAAAAAAAGGCATCTTAAAAATGAGGCGAGACGGACAATGCAATTATTATTCACTTTCTACTAAAAAGGTGGCTCAAGCTTGCCAACTAATGCGTGAGGTTCTTATTGACAACCTCAACAAACATAAAGAACTTCTTGAAAATCTTTAAAAAGCAAATAGTATGAGTAAAACAATATTAGTATTAGGAGCGGGAACAGGCGGAATTATCACAGCTAAAGAATTGAGCAAAAAAGTGGGTAATGACAGAGAACCTGATCCTGTAAAAATTCTTGTCTTTGAAAAGGAAGAAAAAAATGTTTTCGCCCCTTCGCTCCTTTGGTTAATGGTCGGTAAAAGAAAACCGGAACAAGTTTACAGAAACACTCAAAAAATTGCAGGAGCAGGTATTGAGGTTGTAATCGGAGAAATTGAAAAAGTAAATCCCGAACAAATCTCAGTTACTGTAAAAGGCAAAGAATACAGGGGCGGCTATATGGTGGTTTCTCTTGGAGCTGAGCAGGTTTCAGAACATAATCTGAATAATTACGGATACGATTTTTACACACTTGAAGGAGCTACAAAATTTAATGAGCTATTGCAAAATTTCAGAGGCGGGAAAATTACCGTTTTAATTCCTTCACTTCCTTTTAAATGTCCTGCCGCACCTTACGAAGCAGCCATGCTTATTGACAGCTTTATCCGGAAAAAAGGGTTGAGCAGCAAAACTGAAATTTCACTTTATACACCCGAACAGGGACCAATGGGAGTAGCTGGAAAAGAATTATCAGGAGCAGTGAGACAAATGGTGGAAATGAAAGGAATAAAATATTTTCCGGAACACCAAACAACATCAGCAACCGAAAAAACTTTGACTTTCAGCAACGGAATAACCGCTGAATATGATTTGTTGGCTTACACGCCAAAACATCAATGTCCATCGGTAATTAAAGAAACTTCTTTGGTGGGAAAATCGAGTTGGATTGAAGTTAACCGCAACACAATGGAAACAAATTTCCAAAATGTTTATGCCGTCGGAGATATAACATTTATTCCGCTTGAAATGGGCAGACCATTACCTAAAGCTGGAGTTTTTGCACATTATCAGGCAGAAGCAGTTGCTCATAGTATTGCTTATAAAATTGCTGGTAAAACACCCAACAAAACATTTAACGGTGACGGACATTGCTTTTTAGAAATGGGTAACGGCAAAGCGGGATACGCAGGTGGAAATTTTTATGGTTCGCCTCTTCCTGTTGTGAAGATGAAAAATCCTGGATTTTTCTGGCATTGGACAAAAGTTTGGTTTGAAAAACATTGGTTCTTTAAATATTTCTAACAAACATTAATTTTAAAAGTGCGGAGTCAGCACTATAAACACTGACAACAAAAAAATGAATACTATGTGGCACGAATGTTATTGGGGAATGCCTATGATGTAGTTCATCTGGCTTCCAATCCTTGTAGTTGCGATAATAGTAATTGTAAAATTGCGGTCCGGTAATAAAGAGAAATCGTCTCAAAAAGAATCTCCTATGGAAATTTTAAGAAAAAGATTTGCCTCAGGTGAAATCAAAAAAGAAGAATACGAAGAACGAAAAAAAATATTAGAAAAAGTTTAAACTCTACAAAAATGAAAACAAAAGCAGTCATTCTCACGACCATTTTGATAGTCATCATTACTATCACCCAGTTTATCGGGACGGAGAATCTTTATCATCCCGAATTTCGTAAAAAACAAAACAGCAGCGGTATGGCTTATGCCTATCCGCCGGCAGTCGGCATTTTGACCAATTCCAAAAATTGCCTTTCCTGCCACACCAACAACGGACAGTGGAATGACGATGAAAAAACCATTATTGACATTCTTGACAAAGACACCAAAAAATCATTTAAGCAACCAGACGGAACATTTTTAATTGAAACAAAACGATGGGAACAGAAAACAGTACTCACCGTGATCGGAAGAAAAAAAGACAATGCCATTCCCGTACCATACCGCAATGCCTGGCTCTATATTGACCCGACAACTATCGGAACAAATTCACTTTCAAAATTTGCTCCCGGTTGGGATGTAAATCTGCCAATATCGTGTCGCCTGGTTGGTGATAAACTTCCGGGATATGAAAATGCCGATATTACAAGTTTACCTATGACTATACAGCCATTAAGCAATGCAAAGGATGCTGAAATGCAATTGCAGGTAATGCTGACTAAAGGTGAAAGCATGAAAGGCAATGCACAGGAAGGAATGAGCGGAAATTATTTTGAACGAAAAGTAATATTGCGAATAAAATGAAAGACACTCCAACAGTAAAAAACCTCATTATTAAACGATTGCGACATGAAAAAAATCTTTTTTATCCTGGTGATGATTATCCCTCTTTATTCGGTAAGTCAAAACTCCGATCAATACAATAAGGATTCAAAAAACGACCTTAAGATGAAGATCGGAATGGTCATTTATTCAAATGATGCCGAAACGGTTTGGAATGCCTTCAGGTTTGGCAATTTTGCCATTGGTGAGGGAGATTCGGTGAAAGTTTTTCTACTGGCCAAAGGGGTTGAAGTTGAGTCACTGGATTCTGATAAATTTAAGGTAACCGACCAGATAAAGCGTTTTGTCGAAAATGGTGGAAAAATATTTGCCTGCGGAACATGTCTGACCATCCGAAAAAAGGAAGGTTCAGAAATGTGTCCTCTCTCAACTATGCAGGACATGTATGAAATTATTAAGTGGAGCAACAAAATCATCACCTTTTAGAACCCGGCATAACTTTGTAGATCTTACATAAATGAAAATTCTATTCATCATCAACGACACCCCTTACGGAACTGAAAAGGCATACAATGCACTGAGGCTGGGTATCCAAATCCTAAAAGATAATCCCGGAACAGAGTTAAACATTTTTTTGCTTGCAGATGCGATAGGTTGTGGGGTTGCGGAACAGAAAACACCTGACGGCTACTACAATATTGGGCGAATGATGAAAATAATTACACGTGAAGGTGGTAAAATTAAGGTGTGCGGTACTTGTATGGATGCAAGAGGTATAAATGAACAGATGTTACAATCTGGTGTTCAACGGAGTAATTTGAAAGAATTCGCCGAGTGGACCGTTGAAGCAGATAAAATATTAAGCTTTTAATAGGTGTAGCCTACTTTTAAAGAACGGATCTCCCACTAATATTTGGACAACTTTTAAGTGGAAATATTCTAATCTTGTTGTTAAATCTTGTTAAACTTTATTCTTTGCAAAACAATTTCTGCATATCTTCGTTTAACATTTGTTTTAATAAAATGATGAAAAGGGCCGGTAATTTAATTGTGATTTTACTCCTGTTAACAGCAACAGGAGGATTATCAATTACCAGGCATTATTGCGGACAATCGATCGTATCCTTTTCTTTATTTTCGACTCCTAAACCATGCTGTGGCAGTGATTGCGACAAGTGTCACAACGAATTCAGTTTTAATAAAGTGACGGATGATTTCACAGTATCATCATCTGATGAGGTGAAGTCACTAATTACTATTAATCCTGTCCAGGCCAGCTTTATTATTGATTTATCCGGATCATTGCCTGTGGCCCCATTTACCGCAACCATAACACCAAGAAAATTTCTTTTTCGAAAAACCGGTGATTTTCCGGTATCTTTTGGCAATTTCCGTTGCTGATATCCATTTCGTGGGATAAGTTCTGTGTAATGGCAACTACTGTTTGCCTTTAAGTTATAACAATGCTTTTATTACAAGGAACTCATGGCATTTCTTGCCTCTCTTCCCTCATTTCACAATTTATTTTTTAATACAAATGACCAACTACTATTTTGTGGTGGCAAGCAATTCAAAACAATCTAATCTATAAATTACTTAAAATGAAAAAAATGAAACAGATCTTAATGATTATAGCTATGATCATAGCTATCGCAGCAATCACATACAGTTGCAAAGATGAAAACAGGCAAGACGAACTCAATGGCAGTTTGAATGATACTGAATCAAATTTAATAAAAGCTTTCCAGGAAGCTAAATCAAATGATGATCTGGTTATAAATCACTATGATCCGGATGGCCAGTACTTAAGTCCTCTGATTTTTTTGGAGGACAGTCTTTATCACATGAACGATTCGCTATGTAACATATATTATCTTACCTATTGCCAGGAAATGATGGAAGGGGATAGTATGATGAACGGCAACATGATGGATAGCAATATGATGGGTGGCGGTATGATGGGTGGTGATATGATGGGCGATGATACTTTGCACGGTAGTGGCATGATGGCCATGCATTCTTTCATGGGTGATACGGCCAGAGTAAATCAAACCTATCGCGAACTAATTGCGATCAGGCAAGCTCACCCCTCTCATCACCCGGTAAAACAATAGGGTCATGAATCACTTTATCAGTAAATTTTCTTAAACACATAATTTATCTAACTAAATAAATATAAAGATTATGTCAAAATACATTATCCTTGCATGCCTCATGCTGATCAGTATGGGGTATGCGGTTGCTCAAAACAGCGACACCAATTCAATTAATCGGATTAATCCTGTCAATACAGAGAATCTTGTATCATATACATGTTCCATGCACCCTGAAATTAAAAGTGACAAGCCAGGAAAATGCCCCGTTTGTGGTATGGATCTCATTCAAAAAATGGCTCCTCAATATACCTGCCCCATGCATCCTGAGGTGATGAGTTCATCACCCGGTAAATGTCCAAAATGCGGGATGGATTTAGAACTGAAATCTTCAGCTCCTTATTCCTGCCCCATGCACCCGGAAATTACCTCAATGGAACCTGGCAAATGCTCTATATGTGGTATGAAGCTCCAAAAGGAAAAAGCACAAAAACATGACATGCATGGTTGCTGTGGCATGTAATTCTAAATCAATCATTTAATTGATAATTGTTTAAAAAGAATAATTTTGTTAAACATTGATTCAGGTTATAATAAATAACAAATTAAATTAAACTGCTAAAATCATTAGCTCATGTTTAATCGTCTGGTAAAATATTTCCTTGAAAACCGGCTGATCACCTTTATTTTTCTGATCACTTTTGTGGTGCTGGGTATTGTTTATATGCCATTCAACCTGAAAACGGGTTTCATACCCCGCGATCCTGTTCCGGTGGACGCTATCCCCGATATTGGCGAAAATCAGCAGATCGTGGCTACCGAATGGATGGGACGTTCTCCCAGGGACATCCAGGACCAGGTAACTTACCCTTTAACTACTGCATTGTTGGGTATTCCAGGGGTGCAGAACGTTAGAAGCACTTCGATGTTCGGTATGTCATTTATCTACATTATTTTTAAAGATAACGTCGAATTTTACTGGAGCAGGTCACGCATTCTCGAAAAGCTCAACTCCCTGCCTTCCGGAACATTACCTGCCGGGGTTCAACCCACTCTTGGCCCTGATGCTACTGCACTGGGACAAATTTTCTGGTACACTCTTGAAGGCCGGGACCCTGCAACAGGACAGCCAAACGGGGGATGGAATCCGCAGGAGCTCAGGACCATCCAGGATTTTTACGTTAAATACGGACTTACTATAGCAGAAGGTGTTTCCGAAGTGGCATCAGTGGGTGGTTTCATAAAGGAATACCAGATCGACTTGAATCCTGAAGCGCTAAAAGCATTCAATGTATCAGTGATGGATGTAATGAATGCCGTGCGCAAAAGCAACCTCGACATCGGTGCGGAAACTATAGAAATTAACAATGTGGAATACATTATCCGCGGTTTAGGCTATGTAAAGAATTTGGAAGACCTTGAAATCTCTGTCGTAGCTGTAAGAAACAATGTACCGGTGCGCATTAAAGATGTTGCCCGCGTTGCATTTGGACCGGCTACCCGCCGCGGTGGACTCGATAAGTCGGGTTCCGAAGCAGTAGGCGCGGTAGTAGTTGCCCGCTTTGGGTCAAATCCCATGGAAGTCATCAATAATGTAAAAGATAAAATAAAAGAGATAGAAGCCGGTTTGCCGCAAAAAACCCTGCCCGATGGTTCAGTTTCCAAAGTGACGATTGTTCCATTCTACGACCGTACCGGGCTGATTAAAGAAACCATCGGAACGCTTGAATATGCCCTATCGCATGAAATCCTTATCAGTATTATTGTGATTATTATCCTGGTGATGAACCTGAGAGCATCCCTCATTGTAGCGGGCCTTCTGCCCATTGGCGTATTAATGACTTTCATCCTCATGCGACTATTCGGCATCGAAGCCAATATCGTTGCCTTATCGGGTATTGCAATTGCCATTGGCGTAATGGTCGACATTGGGATTGTGGATGTGGAGAACATTCTCCGGCATTTGGAAATGCCCGAAAATTTAGGCATCCGTGGGAAGAAATTGCTCCAGGTTATATACCTGGCCACTACCGAAGTGCGTGCAGCGGTGGTTACTTCCATTGCAACTACCATTGTCAGCTTTCTGCCCGTTTTTGCCATGCAGGCCGCCGAAGGTAAATTATTTCACCCCCTGGCTTTTACGAAAACCTTCGCCCTGATCGCTGCATTTATCCTCGGAATCGTGGTTTTGCCAACACTGGTGCATATATTCTTCAATATCCGCTTTGATAAAAAGAAAATCCGAATGGTGTGGAACGGAAGCCTTATCATAGCAGGGATAGCGTTTATAATTTTCTGGCATACCTGGCCGGCATTGGCTTTAATTGCTGTAGGTATAAATAATTTGCTCGATTACCGCTGGCCTGAATACCGGAAAGAATTTCCTAACTATATCAACATTGCCATTACCGTGCTTGCAGCAGCCTGGTATCTCTCAGTTGAGTGGCTTCCCCTAGGCGCTCATAACAGTACTTTCATCAATTTCATTTTTGTGAGTGGTATCATTGCTGTGATTCTTGCTGCCCTGATGTCCATGGTGCATTATTATGAAGATATTATTCGTTGGGCGTTGGCACATAAAAGTAAGTTCCTGATCATACCGGCAGTCACTTTATTTTTTGGTCTGTTAGCCTGGCAGGGTTTTGATAAAATATTCGGTTTTGTTGCATCAGGTATAGAAAGTGTGGGTTGGAAAAATTTCAGGCAAACAGCAATCTGGCAGGCTCCTGTAAAGACGTTTCCGGGAATTGGCAAGGAGTTTATGCCTTCATTAAACGAAGGTTCTTTCTTGCTCATGCCCACCAGTATGCCACATTCAAGCATTGAGAAGAACCTTGAATACATTGAAACGCTCGACAAACGGCTTTCTGCTATTCCCGAAGTCGAAATTGCCGTGGGTAAATGGGGCCGCGTTAATTCTGCCCTTGATCCGGCCCCGGTGCAAATGTTTGAGAATACTATCAATTACCGGCCTGAGTACATCCTTAACGAAAATGGGCATAGACAAAGGTTTAAGGCAGATAAGAATGTGAATTTTATTTTGAACTTGTCGGAATTCAGAAATACAATAGAAATAAATAGAAATGCGGTTGAAATAGATGGAAATACAATAGAAATAGATGGAAATACAATAGAAATAGATGGAAATACAATAGAAATAGATGGAAATACAATAGAAATAGATGGAAATAAAGTTACAGTCGATAATATTGAGGAAATAAAGTATAATAAAGAAAGTGGAACATTTTTAGTTTTAGTCAAAGGTCAGTGGATAAAATCTGAAATACGGGATTCTAATATTTCAACGTATTTCAATGTATTTCAATATATTTCGAAAAATATAGATAGTTTTCTGATAAAAGATGAAAATGGAGAGTATTTCCGCCAGTGGCGTCCGCAGATTAAAAAGCCTCTGGATATCTGGAACGAAATAGTCAAGGTAACTGACATCCCTGGTCTGACTTCCGCTCCAAAGCTGCAACCGATTGAGACCCGGCTGGTGATGCTTTCAACCGGTATGCGCGCCCCGATGGGTTTAAAAGTTTACGGGCCCGATCTCAACTCCATCGAGCTGGCTGGTATGCAGTTTGAGCAAGCGCTGAAAGATGTGCCGTCAGTCAAAGCATCATCCGTGTTCTACGACCGGGCCGTAGGGGCGCCTTACCTCGAAATCAACCTCAATCGCGAAGCGATGGCCCGTTATGGGATGAGTATCAGCGATGTCCAGGAAGTGCTGCAGGTGGCTGTCGGAGGCATGAGCCTTTCCACATCGGTCGAAGGCCGCGAAAGGTTCCCAATCAGGGTCCGTTATGCCCGTGAGTTGCGCGATAATCCTGATGACCTGAAACGCATCCTGATCCCGGCAATGAATGGCGTCCAGGTTCCTTTGGGCGAAATCGCCGATATTGATTACACCCGCGGAGCTCAAATGATCCGGAGTGAAAACACCTTCCTTGTCGGATATGTTATATTCGATAAGATAGAAGGAAAAGCAGAAGTTGATGTAGTGGAAGAAGCAGCTAAAATAATCCAACAGAAGCTGAATACAGGATCTCTTACCCTTCCTGCCGGAGTGTCTTATAAATTCGCTGGCAATTATGAACATCAGCTGAGGGCTACAAAAAGACTGGCTATTGTCATACCCATAAGCTTATTATTGATATTGTTATTGTTGTACTTCCAATTCCGCACTGTTACGGCCTCATTTATTCATTTTTCCGGCGTATTCGTCGCATTTGCCGGTGGATTTATCATGCTCTGGTTATATGGTCAGGGTTGGTTTCTTAATTTTTCCGTTGCTGGCATAAACCTGCGGGATATGTTCCAGATGCACACGATAAATCTGAGCGTGGCAGTCTGGGTTGGTTTTATTGCTTTATTCGGTATAGCCACTAATGATGGCGTAATCATGGGGACTTATATTCACCAGGTATTTGAAGCGCGGCATCCTGCAACTGTTCATGAAGTGCGTGAAGCCGTAGTGTCTGCCGGGCTGAAACGTGTAAGGCCAGCTATGATGACCACAGCCGTTGCTGTCATTGCTTTATTACCTGTCTTATCATCTAACGGCAAAGGAGCTGATATTATGGTCCCAATGGCAATACCCATGTTTGGTGGTATGGTTATCCAGGTAATGACAGTCTTCGTGGTTCCTTTGTTTCAGGCGATGTGGAGGGAAAGGAAATTGAAATAAATAGAAATACATAGAAATACTTAGAAATAAATAGAAATACGTTGAAATACATAGAAATACATGGAAATAAATGAAATTAATGAAATAAATGGAAGTAGAAACTACATACAAGTTAAGGATTTGAAGGTATATCAATTAGCCAGGAAACTTTCAGTTATTGCTTGGAACATTTATTCAAAAATGAGTTTTGAAGAAAAAAAAGTCATTGGTGATCAGTTTATCCGTTCAACCGATTCTATTGGAGCGAACATCGCAGAAGGTTATAGCCGATTTCATTATTTGCATAAGGTTCGGTTTTATTATAATGCGAGGGCATCCCAGTCTGAAGCCACCGATCATTGGCTTGAGCTATTATTTGAACGAGGTAAAATCTCCCAAGAAATTTTTGATGATTATAAAACTGTTTCTAAAGATCTTCAAATCAGATTAAACAATTTCATCAAACTGACCAAAGATGAAAAACAACAATAAATTCAAATTCTCCACGAATTATATCATTGCATGTATTTCCATGTATTTCTATTTATTTCTATGTATATCAGCATATTCCCAAACCGACTCATTGCTGAACTATCTTGAAATTGCTGCTCAAAACAACCCAACAGTACTTCAGCGATATTTTGAATATGAGGCAGCTTTGCAAAAGGTACCGCAGGTTGGCAGCTTACCCGATCCTGACTTTAGTCTCGGAGTCTTCCTCAGCCCCATGGAACTTATTGGTGGTAACCAGGTGGCTGATATAAGGCTGATGCAAATGTTCCCATGGTTCGGTGTGATAAAATCGGCTAAGGATGAAATGAGCCTGATGGCAAAAGCAAAATACGGATCATTTCGCGATGCCAAATTGCAGGTCTTTTATGATGTACAACGCAAATGGTACGATTTGCATAAAGTTAAACAGAATATCCGCATTTCGGAGAAAAATATCGAGATTCTTCGCACGATTGAAAGATTGGCCATCGTCAGGTTCAAAGCCGCTCCGACAGGGAATGGCACCGCAACACCTAACAGGAGAATGTCCCCGGCTTCCACTCAAAGTGCTACTTCCGGATCCTCCGGTATGCAAAGTATGGGAGGAATTTCGGGCAATACTGCCGGGTCTGTTTCAAATCAGGCAGCATCAACAATGCAGGACAACTCAATGGGTTCATCTTCCGGTAGTTCAGGGCTTTCTGATGTGTATAGGATCCAAATTGAAATCGGTGACCTTCTGAACAATATAGAACTGTTAAAAAACCAATGGAATACCACTGTTGCCGAATTTAACAGCTATCTGAACAGGCCACCTGATTCGCCGGTTTCGCTGCCTGATACTTTAATTGCCGAAAACTTTTTACCGTCGATGATTGCTGTATCGGATAGTATTTTAAGTAACAATCCGATGCTGGGGATGATTCAATATGAGCAGCAATCGCTCGAAGCCCGTAAAAAAATGGTTACACGCATGGGCTATCCTATGTTCGGTTTAGGTTTAAATTATTCGATTATCAGTAAAAGTGATATGTCCACTTCCTCAATGAATGGAAAAGATATGATTATGCCGATGGTAACGGCTACTTTACCCATTTACCGCAAAAAATATAAAGCTATGCAAACCGAAGCCGACTTTTTGAAATCGACTAATAAACAATATTACAAAGCAACGGCTAATTCATTGCAAACGGAGTATTATCAGGCCATGCAATTATACCAGGATGCTCAGCGCCGTACAAAACTCTATGCTGAACAATATCAGCTAGCTTTGAGATCGCTCGATATTATGCTTAAAAGTTATGCATCGTCCGGTTCAGATCTCACTGATATTTTACGCATTCGCCAGCAAACCCTCGATTACGAATACAAGCAAATAGAAGCTATTGCCGATTTCAACACTTCCATTGCATGGCTCAAAAGATTAGGAAATTTTGAAATACATTGAAATACATGGAAATATGTTGAAATACATGGAAATACGTTGAAAACTTGGAAATATGATTCTATTGTATTTATGCTTTATTTCCATTATATTTCCATTGTATTTCCATTGTATTTCCATTATATTTCTATTTATATCTTTTAAAATAAAATTTATGAAAAGAAAAAAAATATTTTATATCATCACCTTGATAATAGGTATTTTTCTCGGTTGGTTATTTTTCCATTCCCCGGATCAAAAAGAAGAAAAGCAAGACCTCACGGTTGAAACTGTTAAAAGCACGATTTGGACTTGCGCCATGCACCCGCAGATACGAATGCACGAACCGGGCAAATGCCCTATCTGTGGCATGGATTTAATTCCACTCAATCAAAGCAATACCTCCACAGACCCTGATGCCATTCACCTGAGCAAGGAAGCTGCTCAGTTGGCTAACGTCCTGACATCAACAGTATCTAGACAAAAACCTGTAAAAGAAGTACGTCTATATGGCAAAGTACAGGCGGATGAACGAATGTTACAAAGCCAGGTGTCTTATCTGCCAGGCCGTATTGAAAAATTGTTTGTAAACTATACAGGTGAAACAGTCGGAAAAGGACAAAAGCTGGCCGTAATATATTCACCCGATTTGATAACAGCCCAGCAGGAACTGCTTGAAACAGCCAAAACAAAATCATCGCAACCTATCCTTTATGAGGCAGCAAAAGATAAACTTCGCCAGTGGAAACTGACCGATAATCAGATTGCCGGCATTGAGAGCTCAGGCATTGCCAAATCTGATTTTGAAGTATATGCCAATACAACCGGTATTGTTACTGCAAGAAGGGTCAATAATGGCGATTATATTTCCCCCGGCACGGTACTATTTGATGTGGCAGATCTTTCGCATGTATGGGTGATGTTCGATGCCTATGAAAGCGACCTTCCTTTTCTGGCAAAAGGTGATCATCTTACTTTCACTGTTCAGGCTATGCCTGGAGTCAATTTTTCAGACAATATTTCCTTTATTGATCCGGTGCTCGATCCCGTTACCCGCGTCGCAAAAGTCCGGGTAGAAATCAACAACCAGGCCGGAAAATTAAAGCCCGAAATGTTTGCAACCGGCCTTGTTGAGGCAAACCTCAATCAATACAATGACAATTTAATCATTCCCGGCACTGCGGTATTATGGACGGGCAAACGCTCTGTTGTATATGTGAAACAAACGGAAACTGATGAGCCGGTGTTTAAAATGCGCGAGATAGAAGTCGGTCCCATGTTGGGAAGCAGCTATGTAGTGATGAATGGATTGAATGAAGGGGAGGAAATTGTCACGCAGGGCGTATTCAGCGTTGATGCCGCCGCACAGTTGGAAGGTAAGCCCAGCATGATGAACCGTCAGGGCGGACAAACATCCACCATGCCGGGAATGAATATGCCTGCTGCTCCAGAGTTAAATAAAAACCTAAATAATGTTTCTGCAGGGAATACCTCAACTCAGACCTTTCAGCATGCCATGTTTGGCGTTTCAGGCAACTGCGATATGTGCAAGGAACGTATTGAGAAAGCCGCCAAATCTGTTCAGGGAGTCTCATCTGCTGATTGGGACGTTAAAACTAAAAAAATCCATGTGGAATACGATAACGCCTTGGCTGATCTTAACACCATCCATATGGCCATAGCTCAAGCCGGGCATGATACAGAAAAGTTTAAGGCCAGTGATGAAGTTTACAACAATCTGCCTGAATGTTGCTTATATCGTAATTAAATGTTTAATCACTTAAATAATAGAAACATGAAAGTAAAAATGGTAAGTTTTGGATGTCTGTTCCTGTTAGGAACAATGACACTTTTCGCTCAAAGCAAAACGGAAGAGTTTAAAGTGTACGGAAATTGCGGCATGTGCGAAAAACGTATCGAAACCGCTGCAAAGTCGGTCAAAGGTGTAGCCGCTGCTGATTGGAACAAAGAGACAAAAATGATCGATGTGTCTTATGATTCCACTAAAACTGATGTGGATAAAATAAATATCACCATTGCAAAAGTAGGACATGATACTGATATGTACCGGGCTGATGATAAGGTTTATGATGAATTACCCGGCTGCTGCCATTACGATCGTCCTGCTGCAAAAGAGCCGGAAAAAGACCATGAAATGCACAATCATTAGGAGACATCTTTTTCATTAGGGGGATTGGCAAACCTTAAATCATAGAATGTGTGAATAAAAACAACAATCCAAAGTAAACTTTTTGGATTGGTTTAGACTGGCTGCAATATAAGTATCCTTTTTCCCTGTTTTATCAAACAGAAAAAATACTGTCGTCCCTTTTAATCAGGTGAAGTATTTCCTGGAATAGCTTATCGTGGATGGGTGTAATAAATTTCCTCAATTCAAATGCCTCTTCCAGCAGGTCAAAGTTCCGGGATTCCTGGAAGATGAGCGCTGTTTTAGACCAGAGCTGGTAATGATCATGCCAGTTACCGAGCTCCTGGCCAAAATTTTTCATACGGTTATATGCCGTCTTTGAGATCTTGTTACTGTATCTGGATTGAAAGATCATCTCCGCGACATACCCGTTTTCCTTGAAACGGGTGCGGAAACGGTGCAATTTATCAGGTTTTTCAAGGTCATACCTTTTTCTTTTCAGTTTCTCCATAGATTCATGGAGCCAGTTGTAGAGATTTGTTTCCAGTGAATTATCATCCAGCGGATCAAGAATGTTTTCGATCTGCCGGGAAATGGAATCAATGGATTTATATTCGAAATCAATCGATTTTAAAAAGAAGGAATCCCTTTGATTCTCTATTCTTTTAAAATAATAATCTTTGATAAGAGGGAAAGCATGGCCGAATTCTTTCTCTATATTTTCGACCAGCCCGATCTGCACCTGGTCATCGCGGATCGTTCCGCCGGCTTTGAACATCAGCCGCAAAGGCTGGATCATTTTTCCGGAAAACAGCGGATTATCATAAACCCGGTCCAATGCGCGGATAATAGCGCGAATCCTTTTAACTGATACCCTGTATTCGTGGATAGCTTCCGGATCGTATTCCTCCATCGCCTTTTCCAGGTTTATCCTGAAGTGCTCAAGATACCTTGAAAAGTAATTTCTGATGACGCACTTGAACGACTCTTCCTGAATCATGCTTTCTTGATTATCTGTTGGATCAGATAATATCGTGTAAAGTTAAAAAAGATGTCAGGATGAGCGATCATTCAATAAAAATTAAAATTCTAATTACCCAATGCCCTACGCCCTGCGCTTTTCGTCAAAAAATGTAAATTTACCAAAATTTCCATTAGTCTTTAAAGTCTGGTGAAAACCTCAATCACATACCGTGAGATCTGGTTCATTGCTTATCCGATTATTATTGGCAGCGTAGCACAGAACTTACTGAACATCACTGACACTGCTTTTTTGGGCAGGGTCGGGCAGGTTGAACTTGGCGCAGGTGCTATCGGCGGGATTTTTTATTTTATAGCGGTGATGCTGGCGTGGGGTTTCGGGACCGGGACACAGATCATTATTGCCAGAAGGAAAGGTGAGCAGGCCTATGCCGAGATCGGACGGACTTTTCAGCATGGGTTCTATTTCCAGCTTCCACTAGCCCTTTCCCTCTTTAGCCTGATGCAGTTTTTTTCGGGTGACATCCTGAAACATATTATACAGTCGGAAGATGTCAATGCATATACCCAGGAATATATCAGGTACCGTTCTTATGGTATTTTCTTTGCCAGCGTTAATATGCTTTTCCGCGGGCTCTATATCGGGATTACCCGGACAAAGGTCATTATCTGGACTACCTTGCTCATGGCACTAGTTAATATGGTACTTGATTATGGCCTCATTTTCGGGAACCTCGGTTTACCTGAAATGGGGATCGGCGGTGCTGCGCTGGCTTCTGTGATTGCTGAATTTTCAGCAACAGTATTTTTTACGGTTTTCACGATGATGAATCAGGATGGAAAAAAATTCAATTTATTTCATCGTGCAAGGTTCGATGAAGTATTATATAAGAGGATCATAAAAGTGGCATTTCCGGTCATGCTGCAGAACTTCTTTTCCATGTCTGCCTGGCTCGTTTTTTTTCTTTTTATCGAAAAACTTGGCGAACGTGCCCTTGCCGTATCAAATATTATCCGCAGCTTCTACGTGATCATGATGATCCCGATGTTTGGATTTGGTTCCGCCACCAACACCCTGGTCAGTAATCTGATCGGCAAGGACAGGCAGGAAGAAGTCATGCCGCTGGTTATGAAAGTCGCCAGGCTCTGTGCCATAGGAGTATTGTTCATTGTAATCCTGGGATTGATCTTTCCTGGTCTGGCACTGAAAATTTATACCAACGACCCGGAACTGATAAGCGTTTCGTTACCTGCACTTTATGTTGTAAATGTGGCTGCATTATTCCTGGCGGTGGGTTATGTTTTTTTCAATGCGGTTTCCGGTACAGGTAAAACCCAGGTTTCCTTCCTTATCGAACTGGTTGTCATTTTCTTTTATCTGGCCGCAGCCTTTATATTAGCTGAAATTTTACGGCAGGAAGTTTATATCGTCTGGATGACAGAGTACTTTTATGCCTTTCTTCTGGGTGGAATGTCATATTTTTACCTTAAAAGCGGTAAATGGAAGACATCCAGGGTCTGATTCATTTGCAGGCATGTTGTTCACCTCTAAGGCGGTGATGGGAAGCCCTGATCAGCAAACAGCTTACCAGCAGGTCAGCGCAATCTTGCGTAAACGGCAGGAGGAGTTATAGAGTCGTCAACCCGGATTTCAATGATATTCTGATAGTCCTGAAGAAAGCGTGAGAGTTTGCCGTACTGCAGACCTCTTTGCCTGAGATAGGTACCTAGCTCAGCTAAGTTGACCCATCCCTGGTCATTGGCACAACTGTTAACTCCTTCTTTTATAATAATTTCAAATTCGGAGTGAGTCATGGATTAAATTTTAAAGAGTTGTTAACTGGGGGTACAAATATACAAAAATCAGGGGTAAAAATCCAGAGTCAGTTTACAATGGAAACTTTTCCTGTGAAAGCTGGTTATTCCCCATTGATCAATTGCCTTCCGATGTGCTTCCGTTGGATAGCCTTTGTTGGTTTTCCAGCCATATTGGGGGAATACCCGGTCCAAATTCAACATAAAATCATCCCGGTATGTTTTAGCCAGGATGGATGCAGCGGCAATGCTCAGGTAAGTGGCATCTCCTTTTATGATGCAGCGGTGCGGTATGCCGGGATAGGGATGAAACCGGTTACCATCAGCAAGGATCAGTTGTGGTTGTATTGTTAATTTTTTTATTGCCTGATGCATGGCCAGGATGGAGGCATTCAGGATATTTATCTGGTCAATGGTTTGGTGATCCACTGATTCAACTGCCCAGGCCACGGCGTCCTTTTCGATAATTTGTCTCATATTTTCCCTTTGCCTTGCCGACATCTTTTTAGAATCATTAATAGCCGGATTTGTATATCCTGGCGGTAAGATCACTGCAGCAGCAAATACAGGACCAGCCAGGCATCCCCGGCCGGCTTCATCGCAACCAGCTTCGATCAGGTTATCAGTTAAGGAGGACTTAAGCATTAAACAGCTGTAAATAGTTGTGTGTAAGGATCAGCAGCAGGAATATCAGCAAGGCGATTTCATTCCAGACAGATTTTTTAAAGAGATGGTAATAATGGGCAATCATGATAGTGGCCGGTAAAAATATGAGGGAATTATAATCTACCTGCCCATGGAAAATAATGATAGGGAAGGTGAATGCCAGGAGCCATCCGGTAGCGGACATTTTTTTCCGGAAATTAATGCTGAACGTGCTCAGGGTGCCGGTGATCCGCAAAAAAGCCGGTAATAGCATGAATACGATAAAAATACCCCAAATACATAGCTGCCATATTTCGAAATTGATCCGGAAGTGAAAAATTTCAAAGAAATAAACCCGGTATGCATTCAATGCTTCACCGAGCTGGTCGGTCCAGAAGAAATACAGGAACAGGTATATATATGGGAGCAACAGGGCGATGAACGAAATGATGAGGTTTCTTCCGGTAAAAGTGCCGAAAACGAGTAAGATCAGCCATATACAGGCATAGATGATAATGGCTGCCGGATAGATCATCGAAATGACTGAAATCAGGATGCTGGCATTAAACACTGCCATATTATTCTCGGGTTCATCATTGATTCTGAAGATAGTATGAAGAAACCAGGTGAAAAATGGTAAAGAAAGAACTACCGGATAGGTGCATAAAGTAAGGGGGTTGCTACCCATAAGGACGATGAAAAGAAAAGCAGGCAGCAGGTCGTTTTTGGGCGTAAGATCATGAAAGATGAGGATATTATTGAGTGTCAGGGCCGAAAGAAGAATGATCACCATGGCTAAAGCAGGACTGGCGGCCTCAAAAAGTTTCAGGAGATGATGGGCAAGGTTGTATAAAGGGGTGATAAGGCTGGGTTCGACCGGCAACCCCTGGTTTGCAAAGAAACCGGGTATCCAGATCCCGGCGGTGACAAGGATAAGTAAAAAATACTGTATAAGGAAACTCGACCGGAAAAATTTGATCAGCATAATGGTCTTAAATTATTGAATCTTAGTTAAGTAAATGATAAAAAATCACAACATCTATTTTAATGAACATTTTTCTTGATCAAGTTTCTTGTTTTAGCAAATATTATGTTAGCCGGTGATTTCTTATCATTAAATACATTCACGGGAATTTTTTCAATTTCCTCAATATCATTTTCTTTCAAATTTAAAGATGACATCACAAATTCATAATTGTTCGGTAAAGGATTCTTATTGTCATCGATATAAATTTTCAAGGCTTCTTCTCTTGTTATTTCTTTGTTCCGGATCATATTACTGAGCTGGGGCAACCGTCTTGAATAACCAAAACGTTTATCCCTTATGTAGTTGGAGAAAGGCTCTGCCAAACAATCAAAATGCCTGGTGTATTCTGACTGATCTGATTCTTTCCAGTCCATTTCTTTCTTTATTATATTTCCGATTTCCTTATCAGAAGGGTTGTTTAAATAGAATAGTATATTGACCTTCTTTCCAAAACGTCCTGATTTTGTATATAAATAACTTGTAATAAAATTCAGTTTTGGATAGATAAGGAAGCGGTTGATCATTTCATTATTTATATTCCGGTTCTTCTGAATGATTGCTTTTAATCTCGACTGATCATAAATATTTTCAGATGTAAAAGAATTGGCTTCCGTCGGTGAATGACCTAATAAAATCACCGGCACTTTCCACACTTCAGAAATTTTCAACATACTCCTTTCTATTCCGGTCCCGCAAATACCGCATATCTCACCCGAATGCACGAGAGCAGTGCGGTATAGTTCATGGATTAATTTCAAGTCATGTTTTACCCAAACATGATCAACTCCACACTTTTTAACAGCTCTTTCAATATTCTCTTTAGCCAGATCATTCATAAACCCATTGTCAAAAGTGTAGGTCAATACATTTAGTTTGTACTTATTGACAGCTAAATATAAAACATAAGTGCTGTCTTTACCTCCACTGATGGGAACAAGCGCATCATATATCCTTTTCTTTTTTCGTGCTTTTTTAAATATCTTCAGTAATTCACTTTCTTTATAAGGACTAAACGGTACATATTCTTTACAGTAATTACAAATACCATCGTCACCGATTATAACGCCATCTATCTTCTCATTCAGAATGCATTTACTGCACGTTTTTATAGTTGTTGCCATAATTAATTATGTTTGTTTTTAATAGTGTCAAGTAACTCCCTAAACCCGCTATCCCAGCTTTCCTTTAAACTATTGTGCCCGGCAAATCAATCTCCATCTTCTTTTTTGAATTCAACCATAAAATCATCAGGTAGTTTAGGCACTAAAATTAAATTCGCATCATATCTCTCTTTTTCACAGGAACCACAGTCCTTTACAATTATTTTATATATATATTTCCTAAGTTCTTCATCTTTAATAACATCTCTTATAAATTTTGTTTCGCATTGTCCGGTTACCCAAAATCCGAGTAAACTAAAATTATTAAAATCAATTTCAGGTGGATTTAAAGCATACCCGGCTTCAGGCAAATTATAACAATTCGAATCGGTAATATTTAAAAGCTCATTCATGTTCCTGACAATCAAATATTCGTTTTCCTGTATATATCCTTCAACACACATGGGAAAATCATGCGTGTTATAATACTTTTCAATGATGCTCTTATTTGCATCATCTCCCCAGCAAACCGGAGATTTACTGCAAGAATCAGCGAACAATAAACATATTAAAGCAAATAAGAATGTAAACCTGGACTTCATATCTTTCATTATTGGGTACAACGGTCAAGAGCAAATGCCGGCCTGTGTTTTTGACCGGGTAAATTTAATAATTAAAGATGCAGTTTGCAAATAGATGAGGGTTTCTCATAAGTTATAATTATTATCTAAACCACGGAGACGCTGTTATAAATCCGCTGGAGGGTAGCTTTCAGAAAAACTTTGCAAACTTTCCTTTCGAAGTTTTCTGTAGCGACAACATTAAATTTCATCCAAAAGCTGATTTGCAGATTTTAGTGCTTATTTCCCTTCCTCATGAAGCTTCACATCATTGAAAGCGTCAACGATATCCTGAATTGCACGGCTTTTACGCTTATCTTTTATTTGTTTTATAATTCGCACATATTTCAATCCATTGACCAATTCCATGAAAAATGTCGCCTTGCTTTCTTGTATATCAAGTATTACTTTCATTTTCAAAATCTTTAATAACCAAGATGCAAAATTATATGATATCCGTCTGTTTTGTCTTTTTGTTTTTAATTATTCTTCTATAATCCCAAAATACCCCATTATGTGGTGACAAAGGGCGAAAACCCGACCCCGCCGTGGGTGGCGGAGGGATCTGCTCTTATGATCCCTCAACTATCTTAATCTCCTCCTCCGTCAGCCCATACAAAGCATACACCATCCGGTCTATCTCTTTATCGGTGGTTTCAATTTTAGCTTTCAGTTCAAGCGCTTTTTTACTTTCCTGTAAGAAGTAACCTTCCCATTCGGCTTCTTCTGAAAGGGATAGCTTTATTTTCTTTTTACCCAATTCCGTGATAAACGCAGCATAAGAAAGCAGATAACAGTTTTGCAGCTTGCCAGGTAGTTCAACTCCCTCATACCCGCTATCCCAGTAAGTCCTATTAACACACCAATAGGGGTGGGGATAGGCAATAAAATGTAGCGGATTGAATGAGTTGCTATTTTTTGGTTGATATAAAGATTGAAATCATTCATTTCCTGGCTTAGCCTTAGAAAAGCAGTTCTTATAATGAACCTTAAAGGTATTAATAATTATCACTCATATTATGAATCCGAAAGATAAGGAAATTTCCGCCACAATTTCAAACTTGAAATTACTTCAAATGCGAGCTGACGTAATCCCATCTTCAGAACTGTAACCTGATAAGCGGAGCCGGTAAAAAGGGCAGTTGATAAAAGGCGTTGCAGGTCGGCTGTTTAATGAATTTTAAGGTATGATTTGATTTCCGATATAAAATCTTGCATTTCTTTAAACATCTCAAGTACAATGTTCTTTTCAAATTCAACATAGGTATCATAATCTCCTTTAGTCCTTCTGTTAAATGCTTTATTGATTATTTTGCCATATTTTGAATTAATTAAACCCTCGTTTATGAAGTTTTTATTGAACCAACCAATAAGTTGGGCATGTTTCGAGGCCTCATATTGGTTCGCTAATCCCAACGCTAAAAGAGAATAGAACATTCCATAATAAATCCGGTTAACTGCTGATCGTAATCTGTTGTTCTCGATAAGAAGTTGAACATCTGATATTGTTTCTTCTGCTTGCTCCAGCCGATATTTAATTAAGTTTTCTCTATCGTTGCTTTCAATTGTCATGCGTGTATCCCGGATTTAATAGCATTAACAAAGACAGGTTGTCTCCCACGAATAGAAGTCAATTCTTTAATTGAAATTAGATGAACATCTAAGAGGATGTCATATTTTAAATCAATATCATAACACAAATCCAGAATTTGATTTTCATCCCTTCCCGAATAATCATTTTCTAAAACAATTAAAACATCAAAATCAGAATATTCATTGGAATCGCCACGTGCCTGAGAACCAAACAAAACGACATCATTTACAGATTTACCATAGTTTTTAAGCAAGTGGCTTTTCAAGTCAGATATTATTTTAACATTGTCAATCATCTTCCTAATTTTTAATAAAATTACAAAAAATGATTGAATTTGAAATTAAGAAATAGGTCTTCTGATTACACTTCAATGACCCCAACGATTTATGAAATACTCAACAAATGAAAAATACAACATGAAAAATGCAAAATGGAACATGAAGGTCGAATTGCACCCTGAATCACTTTAGGTACTTCAACAGATCCTGCCCGAGGTCCCGCCGGAAAGCTTTATTCTCATATTTAATTTTGTCCGCATTCAGATATGACTTCCTGAAAGCTTCTATTATTGTGTCCCCGAAAGAAGTCAGGGCCAGAACACGCCCGCCATGGGTAAGCACCTGATTTTCTTCAGGACCGATGATGGTTCCCGCGTGAAAAATGATGCTGTCTTCAACCAGGTCAAGACCGGATATAGTTTTATTTTTCTCATAACTTCCCGGATAGCCCGATGAAACCAACATCACCGTTGCTGCATACCTTGGATCAACTTCAATTTTATACAGGTCAAGGCTTTGGTTACCAATTGCTATGAACAATTCAAGCAAATCATTTTTAATCCGGGGAATGATGGATTCTGCTTCAGGGTCGCCCATCCTGGCATTGTATTCGATGACATACGGATCACCTTCAACATTGATCAGCCCAAAAAAGATAAATCCCCTGTATTCTATGCCATCCCGGATCAAGCCTTCGATAGTAGGCGTGATGACCCTTTCTTCGACCTTCTTCATAAAAGCATCACCTGCAAAAGGGACGGGGGAAACAGATCCCATGCCGCCCGTGTTCGGGCCGAGATCGCCCTCTCCGATCCTCTTGTAATCTTTTGCTGACGGCAGGATCAGGTAGTGCAAGCCGTCGGTCAGCACAAATGCGGACATTTCTATACCGGCCAGGAATTCTTCAATGATCACTTTCTCACTGGCCTCGCCGAATTTTTCATGGAGCAACATCGCCCTGATCTCCTCCTGTGCCTCTTTCAGAGTCTTGCATATAACAACGCCTTTACCCGCGGCAAGGCCATCCGCTTTGATAACAAAAGGAGGATTCATTTTCTCAAGGAAGTGAATGGCTTCTTTGAGCTGATCTTTGGTAAACGTCCTGTACCTTGCGGTGGGTATGTTATGTCTTTCCATGAAAGCCTTGGCAAAGTCCTTACTGCCTTCGAGCATGGCCGCCTGTTGCCTGGGCCCGATAACGGGAATCTCTTTCAGCAATGGATCAGCGAGAAAGAAATCATGGATGCCTTCCACCAGCGGCACTTCCGGGCCGACTACGACCATTTCAATCTTATTCTCCAGGGCCATCTCCCTGATTCCTGCGAAATCAGAAACAGAAAGGTTTACATTTTTTCCCAATTCTGCTGTTCCTGCATTGCCGGGTGCAATAAATAACTCCGTCAATAGAGGGCTTTGTCGCAATTTCCAGGCTAAAGCATGTTCTCTTCCCCCGGAACCAATGATCAAAACATTCATTCATTTCTTTTTTTACGGTTTTTTTGAATCTAATGCCTTTTCCATGGAGTCCCAGAGCAGGCCGGCGGTTCTTTGCCAGTTGAAAACCTGCCTGCGTTCACGTGCTTTTTCATTGAGAGAAATGCTAATTGAGGGATCTGACACAATTTTCATCATCCCTTCACAGATCGATTTTACAGAGAAAGGATCGATGAGAATGGCAGCATCTCCGGCAACTTCAGGCATGGAGGTTACATTGGATGTAATTACCGGTGTTTCGCAGTAAAATGCTTCGAGGATCGGGATACCGAACCCCTCAAAATAAGAAACGTAAGTAAGTGCTGTAGCGGAGGCAATTACCCTGTTCAACTCGAGTGGTTCGAGCCGGCCGCAAAAACCCACATCCTTATTAAACTGCATCTTATCATAAGCTTCTTTGATACTTTTGGTCCACCATTTTTTCTGCCCGATGGTGAGCAGTTTCATGTTGATACCGGTTTCCTGCCTGAAGAGATCGAAAGCGCGGAATAAATTTGCCAGGTTTTTGCGGGGATGCAGGGCACCTACAAATACAAAATAGGGGATACCCTCGGAATATTTTGCCCTGACCAGGAACTTTTCAGACTCAGAAAGGGGAGAGTAACGGTCATTAGCGCCATTGTAAACTACATCGATCTTTTCAGGGGAAACATGATACTGGTTGATGATGTCCCGTTTTGAAAATTCCGAAACCGTCGCGATACGGCAGGCTTTCCGGGCATATTGCGGAAAATAATGACGATAGAATGTCCTTTCGGGATATGGAAGGTCCTCGGGATAATGTTCAAAATTCAGGTCATGAATAACATTCATCGATTTAACCGGGCTGGAAAGCGATAAATATCCATCGGGAGAGAAAAAGAGATCGGGCTGGATCTTTTTTAATATCCTAGGAATAGATTTTTCAAACCAAAGGTAATACAGCAACGGATGCCGGGCTTGCGGCGGGATAACCACGGGTGTGATATTCCCTGAAAAAATGAATGACTCATCGAATTGCCGGTCGAACATGAAATAAAACTGATGTTCCTGGTGCTGTTTCGTTATCCTTCTTAAAGTTTCGTAAGAAAACCATCCTATTCCTTCGAGCTTGTTTTTCAGGAGCAACCTGGTGTTAACGGCAATTCTCAATTTTATATATATTAAAAAGAAATTAAACTTCCGGTTACATACCGGATTTAACCCGTGCACCGTTTTTTAAATCTCATAACTTTGTACAAATTTAATTTTTTTTGAAAATGACTGGCTCAAGAGAGAATATTAAACCGCCTGTTATTATCACATTTTCCTAACAACCCATCAATGCAGAAAAAATTCCTGACCAATCTTGCCCTATTGCTGTTCCTGAACTTTCTGGTAAAGCCATTCTGGATTTTCGGGATCGATCGCACGGTGCAGAATACGGTTGGGCTTGTGGATTACGGTTTTTATTTTACCATTTTTAATTTTGCTTTTCTGTTCAATATATTGCTGGATGCCGGAATTACAAATTTCAACAACCGGAATATTGCCCAGCATGTCCACTTGCTGAACAAGCATTTCTCAAGCCTGGTAATCCTGAAATTCTTACTTACATTTATTTATGTTGCCGTGACCTTCATTGTTGCCCTGATCATCGGGTATAAAGGGGAACAGCTAACCATGCTAGCTTGGGTGGGGTTTAACCAGTTCCTCCTCTCTTTTATCCTTTACCTGAGGTCGAATGTATCAGGTATGCTAATGTTCCGCACCGACAGTTTTCTCTCCGTATTTGACCGGGTACTGATGATATTAATATGTGCTGCTTTACTTTGGGGGAACCTTACAGGTGGGGTGTTTAAAATCGAATGGTTCGTTTATGCCCAAACAGCGGCATACCTGATTACCATGGCAGTAGCCATGGCTATCGTTGTGCGGAAGGCAAAGTTTAAAAGACTAAGCTGGAACTGGCCATTTTTCCTGGTGATCCTGAAAAAGAGCCTGCCTTTTGCTATCCTGGCGCTGCTTATGTCGGTTTATAACCGGGTCGATTCGGTTTTTATCGAACGGCTACTTGAAGGAGCAGAAGGCAAGCGGCAAGTTGGTATATATGCTCATGCTTTTCGTTTACTTGACGCGTTTAACCAGTTTGCGTGGCTTTTTGCCGTGTTGCTTTTGCCTATTTACTCGAAGATGATCAAGATGAAGCAGGAATTGAATAAAATGATCAGGTTGCCTTATTCTCTGCTGATCACTTCAGCTATTATCGTCGTTACCGGTTCTTATTTCTACAGGACCGAGATCATGGAATGGCTATATCCGAGAGGAGAACTGGAATCAGCGGCTGAGTTTGCAGACAAACTCAGCCAATCTGCCCGGGTCTATGGTATCCTGATGTTCGGTTTCCTGGGAAGTACTACTATGTATGTTTTTAGTACGTTGCTCACGGCAAATGGCAATCTGAAGCAGCTGAACATGATAGCCCTGGGAGGAATTATTGTGAATTTCGGTATTAATATCCTCTTAATACCCAGGATGCAGGCTTCCGGTGCGGCTTATGCAAGTCTTGTTACACAGCTGTTCACGGCGGGCTCCTATCTTATCATGGCACAGTACTTTTTCCGTTTTAAGATAGATTATCGTTTTATTTTCACTCTTCTGTTCTTTATCGTTTTAGTGATAGGCTTTAACTTCATTTCGAAAGAATTATCCTTCCACTGGTTACTCAGCTTTTCGATCATGTTAACTGCCAGTCTTATTTCTGCTTTTACATTAAGATTGATCAATATCGTGGAAATCATTCGTTTGCTTAAAGAAAAATCGTCGGTTTGATGGTTAGGAATGAATTGGCTATTGGGTCCCTCGTCTCCGCCTTTGGCGGAGCCTCGGGATGACGGCATGGAGTTAATTTAAAGAGAAATGGGCGGAGCGCCAGATATCATCGTGCGACCGGAAAAAAAAGTACTTTTACATATGTAGAATAGTCTGATCAGGCAAATCTACTAATCGAAATAAAGCCAATACCGGACAACAATTTTTTATATTAAGCCTGAGATTATTAAATTATTAAAAATGAGGACGAAGATTTCAAATCTTTTAAGGCAATTAGGAATATTACTCTTTACTGACAAAATAAGATTTTTCATTTTCCATTTAAAGAAATTAAAAGAAAGAAGAAGGTTCATATCAAAAAATCCTGGCATTCCAATTCCCCCTGCTTATCTCATTTATGAAGCATTTGACCTCAATTATGACAGCTATTATTTTGCAAGCAGGAATACAGCCGCTTGGTTACTGGATCATTTCAAAAGACACTATCAATTAATCAATATAAATATTTTAGATTGGGGATGTGGACCCGCAAGAATCGTCCGACATCTTCCGGATTTACTTGATAAATCATGTTCCGTCTATGGGACTGATTATAATGCAAAATCAATTGCCTGGAATAAAAAAGCGATAAAGGGAGTCAATTTTAACCTGAACGATACTGAGCCACCATTGCCTTATGTGGACAATTCATTTGACATTATTTATGGCATTTCGATTTTTACACATCTTCCTGAGGGATTGCATTACAAGTGGTTTTCTGAATTAGTGCGAATAACTAAAAAAAATGGCATTTTATTCCTTACGATGCAGGGTAATGCATTCAGGATAAAACTGACAATATCTGAACTAGATCAATTTAATCGGGGAGAATTAATTACAAGAGGTAATACAAAAATTGGCCATAGGACGTATACTGCTATTCATCCCCCTGACTTTGTAACAGAGCTTATAAAAGGACACCAATTACTCGAGCATATTGAAGGCGATATAAGAAACAACAAGCCTCAGCAGGACATTTGGATCATAAAAGTGATCAAGTAAATACCTCTTAGAATTACCCAACATGTTCTTATCCAATTATTTTGCAGTAATTCTTGAATAATTTCCTCCTCATTTTTAAATCTAATTTTATTCTATTTTTACTGAAATATGGTTTACATTGTAAATCTTCAGCCAAAAGCGGACTAATTTAGGTGAAATACTTGCTGGCGCAGGTCAGGCGCACCTTTTTTATTCAAACAATGATAAAAGTCGGAAATATCGGTACTTTTCAAAGTTTTGTAAGCGAGGGATCTGCTTGCAGCATCGGAACCTTATTTTAATATTATAGTTTATAGAAAAAGCTAAACTTTAAATATTTATTTCTAAATTTGATCTCTTTTTCGTAAAAAGGAAAACATGACTGATCAGTTGAACCAGGAACCCTTCAAAAAGGAACTTAATTCCATCAACCTGTTGCATTTATTATATAAGTGGAGACTTCCACTGGCTATTATTACCGCCATTGCTATCGTTGCCTCAATTATTTTTTCATCGCCCTTCTTTATTAAGCCCAAATACAAATCTTCCGTGATCATGTTCCCGGTTGCGACCAATTCGATTTCCAAAGTTTTGATCAGCCAGAACAGCGGAATAAAAGAAGATATTCTGGGTATCGGTGAAGATGAGCAAGCTGAACAGATGCTGCAGATGCTGAATTCTAACCTGATCAGGGACAGGATTGTTGAGAAATATGATCTCATGGGGCATTATAATATCTCCCCGGATTCAAAATATAAATATACCCGGTTACACAGGGAATATGAAAATAATGTCAAGTTTCGCCGGACGGAATACATGGCTGTGAAGATCACCGTTTTTGATACCGATCCGCAAATGGCAGCGGACATGGCTAATGATATTGCAGCCTTGCTTGATTCTACCAGGAATATTATGCAGAAAGAGAGGGCGGTCAAAGCTTTCCAGATTGTCGATGAGCAGTATCGCAGCCTTGAAAATGAAGTCAGTAGCATCGTCGAATCATTAAGATACCTCGGAAGTAAAGGAGTTAATGATTACGAAAGACAATCAGAAGTTCTTAACCAGCAGTTTGCTATTGCACTTTCTCAAAACAATCAACATGCAGTCAGAGTCCTTCAACAGAAACTTGATACCATCGGAAAATACGGAGGGGTTTTCCTATCTCTGAAGAATGAACTGGAGTTTAAGACAGAGCAGTTGACTTTGCTAAAGACCAAGTACCAGGAAGCCAAAGTTGACGCAGAGCAGTTTCTGCCTCAGAAATTTATCATAAACAGCGCTTACAAAGCAGAGATCAAATCATACCCGATCCGGTGGATCATATTGGTTGTCACTGCCTTTATCGTCTTCTTTGCGGCGGTTTTAACCATTATCATCGTTGAGAATTATACGAAGTTACAGTTAAAAAAAAACTTCAGTTCCCAATAATACCTAAGCTGAATGTCAGATTTCAGAAATTTAAAATATCTGAGCTCAAAATGGAAAAATACTTTAATAATACGAACCTGATCAACCTTCTGCTCAAATGGAGAATCCACCTGCTGGTGATCCTTTCGGTTGCAGTTGTGCTGGCGGTTATCTTCTCCAGCTCCTTATTCATCACACCAAAATTCAAATCCATGGCCGTGATCTATCCGGCTAATGTATCACCGTATTCTGAAGAAAGTGAAACGGAACAGATGTACCAGATCCTGCAGTCACAGGATATTATTGACAGTGTGATTACAAAGTTTAACCTGCCTGAACATTACAAGATTTCAAAAGATTATAAATACTTTAAAACAGCTATTTATTACGAATACAGCCAGAATATTAAAGTTGAAAAAACTCCTTATGATGCGGTAAGTATAGAAGCTCTTGACAAGGATCCTGTTATGGCCTGCAATATTGTTGAAGCGATTATCGACTTTTACAATCAGAAAGTCAGAAATATGCACAATGCCAAGTATTTGGAAGTGATGGACATGTTCAAGCAATTACTATCTAAGAAGGAAAGAGATATTGATTCGCTGAAACAAGCTTTATATACTCTAAGCGTTGAATCAGGCTTATTGGGTTATGATCAAAGCTCAGAAGAGATCATGAGGGGCTATTTGCGTACGGTGACCAGTGGCGCTGCAGCCAACATCAACTCTTCCGAGGTTAAACGTCTGAAAGATAATATGGAAAGGGTGGGGGGCGACCTGATCCTGCTGACGGAATCGATTAAAAATGAGGCGCGTGCCTATACAGCATTTAATGTGCAGTATGAAGATGCTCTCCGGTTTTACAAGGCTAAGCTGACCTATTGTAATGTCATTACACGCCCATTTCCGGCCGATAAAAAATCGTTTCCGGTCCGCTGGCTGATTGTGACCATGACGTTCATCCTGACCTTTTTCTTCTCCATTGTTGTTATTCTGATGGTTGAAAACCTGAGGGTGTCAAGAATCAGAAAAAATCAAAACCAATTGAATCATTGACCGAACGGGCGAAACTATTATGGGTTTATGGTGCCAGCGCGGTATTTATAGCCGCTAATGCCTACCTTTTTCTCCATGATAAATTATGGGGGCTGGCTATCCCTTTCGTCTTGTTATTGCTCATCCTGTATATTTTTTCGTTAGATAATGTGCTTCTTCTGATCACTTTTCTAACCCCTTTTGCCGTTAATCTTAAAGATGCCGAATTTGGGATCGGGATTTCTTTGCCTTCAGAACCCCTTATGTTCGGGGTTTTATTGCTTTTTATACTGAAACTTTTGCATGAGAGGTTCTATGATCACAAGATCATGAAGCACCCCGTTACCATTGCCATCGTCATCAATCTCGTCTGGATTTTTATTACCTGTTTCACCAGTGAGATTCCCACTGTTTCCATAAAATTCATGATTGCCCGTTTATGGTTTGTCATACCATTCTATTTTGCCGGAATATTGTTGTTCATGGATCTGAAAAATGTCAGAAGATTCCAGTGGTTATACATTATTCCGCTGGTAATAGTAATTTTCTATACGCTTTATAACCATTCAACTTATGGATTCGATAAGCCGCACAGCAATATGGTCATGAAGCCTTTTTATAATGACCATACGGCGTATGGTGCTATTATTGCCTTGTTCCTTCCCGTCTTTACAGGATTATCCCTGTCCCGGCAATTTAAGAGATCTTACCGTGTGATGGCTTTTATCATCCTGGCTATCCTGGTTACCGGCATTATCTTCTCATACAGCAGAGCAGCCTGGATTAGTGTAGCTGCTGCCCTGATGGTTTACTTTCTGGTCCGCTTCCGCATCCGGTTTTACTGGCTTTTGCTTTCCCTGGTGGTCGGTATCGGCCTCTTCTTTATGTTCCAGTACCAGTTCATTGATAAGCTCGAAAAGAACAAACAAGACTCTTCCACTGATTTCATGGAGCATGTCCAGTCGATTTCCAATATTTCATCTGATGCTTCTAACCTGGAAAGGATCAATCGATGGGCCTCAGCTATAAGATTGTTCAAAGAAAGGCCAATTTTTGGTTGGGGGCCGGGCACTTACCAGTTTGTTTACGCTCCGTACCAGCGTTCCAAGGAAAAAACAATTATCAGCACTAATTACGGGGACATGGGCAATGCCCATAGTGAATACATCGGGCCAATGTCTGAATCCGGCGTACTCGGAATGCTGAGTTTTTTCGGGATCGTTGTTACTGTCATTATTACCGGCATTCGTGTTTACCGGAGGTCTCAAAATAAGGAAGTCAAACTGTTGAGCTTGATGATCATGCTAGGACTGATTACTTATTATGTGCACGGATTAATGAATAACTTCCTTGACACAGACAAGGCGTCTGTGCCATTTTGGGGATTTACGGCAATATTGGTAGCAATGGATCTGTATCATTCCGGAAAAAAAGAAAGGGATACCCAGGTTATTGAAACACCTGAACCGTAAAAGATCCTTTCTTGTTTATTTACTATCCAGCTTTTTGAATAATTCGGGGAGTCTCTTCAGGTAGGCCATTTCCCGCCATTTTTTCCTTGCTTCTTCTGCAGGTGATCCGAAATATGTTATTCCCCCTTCAATGGATTTGTCAATGGCTGAAGTAGCCAATAGCACGGCTCCTTTACCGACCACGATATCTTTATTTACTGAAACGCGGCCCCAAAGGATAACCTCATCTTCGATCCTGGTAACACCTGCTATGGCGCAATGGGCGCCGATGAGACAATTTTTGCCGATATAGGTGTCATGTCCGACCTGAACATGATTATCGAACTTGGTGCCTTCATCAATAACAGTATCTCCCGAAACTCCTTTATCAATGGAACACAGCGCCCCTATCTCGACGCGGTCTTTGATCACGACCCGCCCGCATGATTCAAGTTTGCGGTAACCTGCGGATTTCTTCTGGAAGTAATATGCATCGGCACCAATGACCGAATTGGCATGGATGATGACCTCATCACCGATCACGGTATGGTCGTAAATACTGACATTGGAGTGGATCAGGCAGTTTTTACCGATTTTCACATGGTTACCAATGAATGCACCAGGCTGGATCATGGTTCCCTGGCCGATTTCAGCGGTAAGGCTGACCGATGCACTGCAAGCTTCGAAAGGCCGGAAATGCTTAGCCAGATAAACATAGTCGCGAAAAGGATCATCGGAAATAATGAGAGCTTTTCCTTCAGGCCGTAGCACTTCCTTGTTTATCAATATCGTGGTGGCCTTTGAATTCAGGGCTTTATCGTAATATTTCGGGTGGTCCACGAAAGTCAGGTCGCCTGGATTAACCATGTGGATCTCATTAATCCCGGTAATTAAAAAAGAAGGATCACCATCGAACCTGGCATTCAGCAAACCGGCGATTTCCTCGAGAGAATAACTGCGTGGGAGGTTCATATATTAATCTTTAGCTCTTTCAGCATACCGGTAAGTACGGGTATCTACCTTGATTTTCTCACCGGCATTGATAAACAGCGGTACCCGGACGATAGCGCCGGTTTCAACTGTTGCCTCTTTCAGCGTGTTGGTGGCGGTGTTGCCTTTTTCCCCGGGCTCGGTGTAAGTCACTTCAAGCGTGACCGTAGCCGGCATTTCGCACTGCAACACGGTTTCCGTTTCGGAATGGAAGATCAGGTCGACTGTCTGTCCTTCCTTGAGCAGGTCCGCAGCATCGATCATTTTTTTCTCGATATAGACCTGTTCGAAGGTATCGGAATTCATGAAGTGATAGGAATCCCCATCGTTATAAAGATATTGATGAGGCCTTCTTTCGATCCTGACAATATTGATCTTGACACCGGCTATGAAGGTATTTTCAAGCACCCGGCCATCACGAAGGTTCTTTATCTTGGTCCGGACGAAAGCACCGCCTTTGCCGGGTTTGACATGCTGAAACTCAACGATCGCCCAGAGGTCATTGTTAAATTCGATGCACAATCCATTCCTGAAATCCGCGGTTGTTGGCATATTACTGAGGTTTTAGAAAGATTTTCCGAAAATTTTTGCAAAATTACACCATTTTTCCAAATAAAAAAGTCCCCAACTTAACACTCAACACTTAACACTCAAAACTTCTTAAGTTTCTGCTCCCACATATACTCCGCATCCAACCTTATCATCTCTTTCAGCGGAATTCCCTTTTGTATCGCTTTTCCCCTGACGTGTTCCATCCAGACGGGATTGTCTGAAATAATCCGGCTGAAATGATCCTGGCCATAATTGATCAGATAATTCACCGTATCATTCCGGTAAAAAAGGAATTTTCCCTCTTCAATAAGGGCTTCTTCCAGAGAAATATGTCTCAGTGCTGCCCTATTGATGATATCTCCGTACCAGGGGCCGACCTGCATGGTCTTATTAATATTTTCATAGACAGGATCTTTCAGCCATGAATGTGTGTATAGCGCATATAACTGGTCGATAAAGGTCCAGTCAAACTTGTGAGGGAATCGCTCTATGATCATCAGGAAAATGACCTCCTGCTTTTCAACTTCCTGCCGGAGATTTAAGATCGAGATATTCATCCAGGCCGTTTCCCCGAAAGCGATTACATCATCCCCGCCTGAAACCACGGAGTCCTGAACGATAACTCCAGTGGATGAGAAGGTAAAAGTCTTGGACAACCTGCAGAAAAACTTTGACATCCTGGTTCAGGTTGATATCGCTGAGTAATTTCGAAAGATCCAGGCCGAATTCGATGGTTTTATCGGCTTCGGTTGTTCCACCCTGCATATAGTTATCGCCTCCATGGTAATCATAAATGGGATAGCCGAGAATAACTTCAGGCTTGTTAAGGCTTACATTGTTGTAATCCCAGCGGATAGAATCGTTATAGCCTAATATAGTCATCGCATGGTTAGCGCTGCCCCCGAAGGTGGTAAGCACGTATTTTCCCGCTTCAGGGGTGCCGACCTGGATCTGGTAAGCATTGGTGATGCGGTTATGCATACCGTTGTAATATTGAGTGTACCCGGACATCCAGCGCTTCGGGCCGCCATAACTCAGTGTACCGCCATAATCCACGACATTTCATAGGTGAAATTATACCCTATGTCAGAAGCCCAAGGATGGCAGCAATAACGAGAAGTTGAGGGATGTTCCTCATATGGATAAATTGAAGGGCTAAAGATATTGAAAAAATTGGAATTTAGAATTTTCTTACCTTTGACGCTTCATTTCAACACTTATGATGAACAGAATACTGGAATCCGCAGCATTTTTACGATCGAAAGGGATCACGGAACCTGAAATTGGCATTATTCTTGGAACCGGCCTGGGAAAACTGGCCGACCAGATCGAGCCTGAAATTGAGATCGATTATGAGAAGATTCCCCACTTTCCAATTTCAACCGTCGAATTTCACCATGGAATCCTGATATATGGCATGCTTCGCGGTAAGAAGGTCCTGGTCATGAAGGGCCGTTTCCATACTTATGAAGGTTATACCACCCAGGAAATCACCCTGCCGATCCGGGTTATGAAAGTCCTTGGAATACGCAGTTTGCTGGTTTCCAACGCCTGCGGTGCCATGAATACCGCATTCAAAAAAGGATCACTGATGCTCATCGAGGATCATATCAACCTGCTTCCGAATCCTTTGATCGGGCCCAATTTCGATGAACTGGGAACCCGTTTCCCGGACATGAGCCAGGCTTATTCAAAGGAAATCAATCAGAAGATAATCCGGATCGCTGAAAAGAACGGCATCACTTTGCATCGGGGCGTCTATGTGGCTGTATCAGGACCAAACCTCGAAACCCGCGCCGAATACAGGTGGCTTAGCCGCATTGGTGCCGATGTCGTTGGGATGTCAACCACCCCCGAAGTGATAGTGGCCAACCACATGAAACTCCCGGTGGCTGCTATTTCCGTTGTTACGGATGAATGTGACCCGGATCATCTTGAACCTGTCGATATTTCGAAAATACTTTATTACGCCTCCCAGGCCGAGCAAGGGCTTGTGAAAATCTTTTCCGACCTGGTGGAGGAATTATAAAAATCCTCCTTATGTCTGCTATCCTGACAGTAAAGTCGCCGTACGACCATCATTTTATCCGGGAATTTCCCCTTGCCGGGGAAAGAGAAATTGAACGCGCCATAAGCAAGGCTTATGACTTGTTCCATGACCAATCCCGCTGGCTCCATAAATACCATCGGATCGAAATCCTTGAAAGGCTTGCCGGCCTGATGGAAAAACAGGTGGAAGAACTTACGCGGATTGCCGCCGAAGAAGGTGGCAAGCCTTACCGCGATTCTAAAGTGGAAGTCCTGAGAGCCATCAACGGCGTAAAAATCGCAACAGCTGAACTCTATAACCTTCGCGGAGAAGAGATCCCGATGGGAATGACGGCTGCTTCGGTTAACAGGCTTGCTTTTACCACGCGGGAACCAATAGGCGTGGTATTTGCAATCAGCGCCTTCAACCATCCGTTGAACCTGATCATCCACCAGGTAATTCCGGCCATCGCAACCGGTTGCCCGGTCATTGTGAAGCCCGCATCTTCGACTCCTGTTTCCTGCTTCAACCTGGTCAGGCTGCTTTACGAGGCCGGACTGCCGGAGGCACACTGCACCGCATTGGTCTGCCGGCGCGACCTGGCTGAAAAACTCTCCGCCGATCCACGGATTGGCTATGTGACTTTCATCGGATCACATGCTGTAGGATGGCACCTCCGGTCGATCCTTGCCCCAGGCACACGAATTGCACTTGAACACGGTGGCGTAGCCCCGGTCATCATAGATAAATCAGCGGAAATTGAAGAAATAGCTCCCGGCATTGCCAAAGGTGGTTTTTACCACGCCGGGCAGGTCTGTGTTTCTGTGCAGCGGGTGTTCGTACATGAAGAAATTGCCCGCCCGTTCGCAGAAAAGCTTGCCGAAATCGCCGCTAACCTTAAAGTCGGCGATCCGCTCGATCCGCAGACGGATATAGGCCCCATGATAGCAGAAAGTGAGGTTAATCGAGTTCATGACTGGGTTGAAGAAGCCAAAGCAACCGGAGCAGAATTACTTACAGGCGGCCAATTAATTTTAAATCAATCTCCCCCGCTCCCCCGCTTCCCCGCTTCCTACAGTCCCACAGTCTTATTCGCTCCTCCTGAGCACATAAAGGTATCCAGGGAGGAAGTCTTCGGCCCGGTGATCTGCGTCTATCCCTATTCAGATCTGGGTGATGCCATCTCAAAAGCCAATAATCTGCGCTATGCATTCCAGGCAGCCGTCTTTACCCGCGATATCGATATGGCGCTGGAAACGGCACAAAAACTCAATGCTTCCGCCGTGATGATCAACGACCATACCGCCTTCCGTGTCGACTGGATGCCGTTTGGCGGGCGCGACGAATCCGGAATCGGCATAGGAGGGATCCCTTATTCAATGCACGAAATGACGCGGGAGAAGCTGATAGTGATGAAGAGCAAAGGATTGATTTAAGTGTTGAGGTTTAAGGGTTAAGGTTTAAGTTCTGGAAATTTATATAAATATTTGATTTACAGACAGTAAAAAAGTCCTAAACTTAACCCTTAAACCTAAAACCTTAAAACCTAAACTAACAACTTTTCACTATGAAACACCTTCACTTCTTGCTAATAATCTTTGTCATCATATTCGACAATCTTTCAGCGCAACAGAACTTAATACAATATATAAACCCTTTAATCGGCACACAACGCATGGGCCATACCTATCCGGGAGCAACGGTTCCTTTTGGCATGGTGCAGCTCAGCCCTGACACTGATACCATTAGCTTTGAAAAAGACGGAAAATATAACGGGGAGGTTTATGCTTATTGCTCGGGATATCAATATGATGACCCGACGATCGTGGGGTTCAGCCATACGCATTTCAGCGGGACCGGGCATTCCGACCTGGGAGATTTCCTGATTATGCCCACGGTCGGGGCTTTGCAGCTGAATCCGGGAACTGCCGTCCATCCTGAAAATGGCTATCGCTCTGCTTACTTACATCAGAATGAAGTTGCAGAACCTGGCTATTACAAAGTGAAGCTGGATGACGACGGCATTCTGGCGGAACTGACGGCTACAACGCGGGTAGGCTTTCACCAGTATACCTTCCCGGAAACCGACAGCGCCCATGTCATCCTTGATCTTATCCATGGGATTTATAATTATAATGATAAGAATGTCTGGACATTTATCCGGGTGGAAAATGATACGCTTGTGACCGGCTATCGCCAGACAAACGGTTGGGCCAGGACACGGGTGATTTATTTCGCGATGGTCTTCAGCAAACCATTTTATCAATATGGGCATAAAAAATACGATCAGACCGTTTACCGGGGATTTTACCGGAAGTTTGATGAAACGAAGAACTTCCCGGAAATGGCAGGCAAGAAGATCCGGGCTTATTTCGACTTTAATATGAAAGAAGGGGAGAAACTGAAAATCAAATTTGCCTTATCGTCCGTCAGTACGGATGGCGCCCTGAAAAACCTACAGTCGGAAATTCCCCATTGGGACTTTGAACGGGTAGTCAGGGAAAGCCAGGGAAAATGGAATAAAGAACTGAACAAAGTGGTAGTGGAAACGATGACCCCGGGCGATAAAGTGACCTTCTACACCGCCCTTTATCATTCTTTTCTCAGCCCGACGGTTTATATGGATGTCGATGGCGCTTACCGCGGCCTTGACCAGAATATCAACCAGGCAACTGATTTTACGAATTACACCACTTTTTCGCTCTGGGATACTTACCGCGCCTTGCATCCTTTGTTCAATCTAATACAGCCCGGCAGGAATACAGATATGATCAAATCCATGCTGGCCCATTATGATCAGAGCGTGCACCCGATGCTTCCAGTCTGGTCGCACTATGCCAATGAGAATTGGTGCATGATTGGCTATCACGCCGTTTCGGTCATCGCGGATGCCGTTGTAAAAGGAAATGATGGTTTCGATACCGGCCATGCGCTGGAAGCCTGTGTGAATACGGCCAATTATGATCTTTTTGATGGTCTGGGCTATTATAAAGTCATGGGTTATGTTCCGGAAGACAAGAATTCTTCCTCGGTTTCAAAAACATTGGAATATGCCTATGACGACTGGACCATTGCCCAATTGGCCGGTAAAATTGGCAATCCTGAAATTGATCTGATTTTTACCAAACGATCTGCAAGCTTTTTGAATGTTTATGATCCAGGAACGGGCTTCATGAGGCCAAAGCTGAACGATGGTTCATGGAAGGTGCCGTTTGACCCTCTGAATACGCATGGGCAGGGTTTTATTGAAGGAAATGCCTGGAATTACAGCCTTTATGTCCCGCATCAGATTCCTGAGATGATCAGCCTGATGGGAGGTAGGGAAAAATTTTCAAGGTACCTCGATTCGTTATTCACTATGCACTTGTCAGATGAAAATTTTAAAGAAACTGAAGATATAACGCGTGATGGGATTATCGGCTGTTATGTGCACGGCAACGAGCCCGGTCATCATATCCCCTATCTTTATAACTGGACCGGTCAGCCATGGAAAACACAGGAAAGGGTGAGGATGATCATGAAAGCCATGTATGCTGATGCGCCGGACGGGTTGTGCGGGAATGATGACTGCGGCCAGATGTCGGCATGGTACATTTTCAGTTCCCTGGGATTCTACCCGGTCTGCCCCGGAGCCGACTGGTATGCCATTGGAAGCCCCCTTGTAAAATCTGCCGTTATTACATTGGAGAATGGCAATAAATTGGAATTAGAGGTGAGAAATCAGTCGGAAACCAACTTATTCATCCAGGATATCCTGTTGAACGGAGAGAGATATTTAAAAAATTACATAGATCATTCTTCATTAATAAAAGGCGGAAAAATTACTTTTGTGATGGGTCCTCATCCTAATAAATCCTGGGGGAAAATTCTTCCGTAACGGTTTTATATTCCTTATCCTTGCCGTTTACTTCATTTTTAAAAATTAGCTGGTTTTAAATTTCTTAACTTTGTTATCCGGGTATATTAAAACAATATTTCTATGAGTCAGAAATATCGTGTCATCGTTGCTGTTATCGGGGTGCTCCTCGGTCTGTTCATGATGTGGTATTTCTTCGATATATTGATTTATATCATCACAGCCGGGGTGATATCTTTGATTGGCCAGCCTCTGGTGGAATTTCTTTCGAAAATCAGGATCGGCAAACTATCCATGCCTAAATCGATTGCAGCCCTCATCACAATTGTAACCCTGATAGGGTTGCTTGTGTGCCTGGCTCTCCTCTTTGTTCCGATGATTACGCGCCAGGCCCAAATGATCTCGAAGATCAATGTAGATGAAGTAGTTACATACTTTGCAGGGGTGATTGACCGGATGCAGGGGCTGCTGCTTTCTTATGATATTATTAAAGCAGACGAGACACTCCAAAGTATCCTGGAACGCCAGATCACTTCCGTGATCAATGTTGCTGATTTTTCCAACCTTTTTGAAAAGCTTCTCGGTGCGACGAGTACGTTAATTATCGGCATATTTTCCGTGCTCTTCCTTTCATTTTTTTTTCTGCGTGATCGCCAACTGCTCAGGAGCGGGATCCTTTTGTTTGCCCCTGACCGTTTCCAGCCTGAAGTTGTAACTATTCTGCATAAGACCAAGATCATGCTTTCAAGGTATTTTATAGGTCTGCTTTCACAGCTCTTTATCATGATGGTACTGCTTACGATCGGCCTGTCTGTCTTTGGGATTGAAAATGCAATATTGATAGGTTTTTTCGGAGGGTTAATGAACGTGATCCCTTACCTGGGGCCAATCATCGGGGCTTCTATCGGAACAGTACTCGGTATTTCCTCCGATCTGGGACTGGGATTGTATGATAATGCGCTGAATACGGCAATCACAGTAATCCTCGTTTTTTCCATAGCCAACCTGATCGATAATTTTGTCATACAACCCCTGATCTTCTCTAAAAGGGTAAATGCGCACCCGATTGAGATACTCCTTGTAATACTGATGGCAGGAAGCCTGGCTGGTATTCCGGGAATGATCCTGGCTATCCCGGGTTATACCGTGCTCAGGATCGTGGCGAAAGAATTTCTGAGCGGGTTTAAACTGATCGATAAATTAACCGAAAATATTTAAAAACATGAAAAAGACAATGTCAAATTTTCTCCTTGGCTTCCTGGCCGGCGCTGCCGCCGGTGCTTTAGCAGGTATATTATTAGCTCCCGATAAAGGCAGTATTACCCGTCAGAATATTAAGAAAAAAGTACAAGCACTAGCTGATGAATATGGCCTCGGATTAGGGGAACTGATGAATGAAATGGGAGTGGAACCGGAACATGAATTAAAGACAAAAATTCCAAGAGCAAAACCTGGAACTAAAACACAAAAACCACCGTCTGTAGCAAAAAGGAAGTACACCCGCAAACCCAAAACAGAATTGTAACCACTAACCAATAACATAATAACTATCAGTTATGGAAGAAGATAATAGCCTATCCGCACAATTGATGAGGTTTTTCGACCAGATTAAAATTTACTTAGACCTGAAGGTCGGTTATTTTAGGCTCAATGTTGCCGATTACCTGATCAGATTTTTTTCCAGCCTGGTTTTATGGCTGGTACTTTTCTGGATATTGTTTTTCGTTGTGGTTTTCGGCTCTTTTGCCTTTGCCTATTGGTTTGGCGAAGCGACCGGAAAATGGTGGCTGGGATTTCTAATTATTGCCGGTTTTTATATCCTCCTGGCCGTATTTATCTATGTTTTCAGAAGAGCTATCATCGTACGGCCTTTTACCCGGCTCATCCTAAGCCAGATGGAATTAGATCAATATAAAGACTTGGAAAATGAAAAAGAATAGGAAGGATTTCCAGGAAATCGAGCTAATAAAGGCACGCCAGAAGCTACGGATTCTGGAACAAGAGCTGAAGATCAAATCCAGCTTCAGGGAATTAACTGGTAACCTGACCGGTCCTGCGATTAAAAACCGTATCCTTGAAAATTTGTTTGGCGGATCCGGACTTGCTTTCAAGCTGGGAATTATGGCTGTTTCGCTGCTGACCGACCGGATCAGGCGCAAACGAAAGAAATAACAATTTCCATTGCCTGCTCAGCTTAAAGATAGCCTTAGCCTCCTGATGCGGATAACACCTGGGAGATTGATTAACCTGGTCAAACTTTTTTCCAGTTATTACCTGAGCCGCTTTACAGGTAAAATGAGGCATTGGGGAAATCCGTTTACCATTTCCGTGGAGCCGACGACCTCCTGCAACCTGAGATGTCCCGAGTGTCCGTCGGGCCTTAGAAAGTTCACACGTGATACCGGGAAGATCTCGCTTGAAATGTACCATGAGGTCATCGACCAGCTTCACCCGGACCTGTTTTACCTGATCCTGTATTTCCAGGGAGAGCCTTATCTTCATCCGCTTTTCTTTCACATGGCGGAATATGCCCGGAAAAAGAAGATTTACACTGCCACTTCCACAAATGCACATTTCCTGACCGACCACCTGGCAAAAAAAACCGTCGAGTCGGGCCTGGACCGGATCATCATCTCTCTTGATGGCCTGGACCAGATAACCTATGAGAAATACAGGGTAGGGGGGTCATTTGATAAAGTTCTGGAATGTACCCGAAACCTGGTGAAGTGGAAAAAAGAGCTTCATTCGGCAACTCCTTATATCATTCTTCAGTTCATTGTTTTTCGAACCAATGAGCACCAGATTCCTGCACTGCGTGAGCTGGCAAAGGAAATAGGAGTAGACAAACTTGAGCTTAAATCTGCCCAGGTCTATAACTACGAGGAGGGAAATCCGCTTATTCCCGTTAATGAATCTTTTTCGAGATACAAAAAGAAGGGTGACGGCAAGTATATTATAGATAATCCCCTGTATAATCATTGCCTTAGAATGTGGCGGGGCTGTGTGATTACATGGGATGGACTCGTAGTTCCCTGCTGCTTTGATAAGGATGCCACCCACCGTTTAGGGGATCTGAAAAAGCAGAGTTTTCAGGAGATCTGGCGGGGTGAAGCCTATGATAACTTCAGAAAGAAATTGTTCTCCGCCAGGAATGAAATCGATATTTGCAGGAATTGTACAGAAAAATAACCTTGGGTCTTTTCACGCTGTCAAATGCTTCGCACGTTGACAGGTGAAAAGTTAATTTATCTGACGGCGTCCGCCTTTGGCGGACCTGTCAGTGTCAAAAACAATATCTAAACCGTCATAATGTCTTTTTCTTTCTGAACAACAATTTTATCGACTACTTCGATATACTTGACGGTGAGTTTCTGGATATCTTCCTGCAACTTCTTTACTTCATCTTCAGCTACCCCTTCTTTTTCAAGGTCTTTGGCCATATCATTCGACGAACGCCTGATGTTGCGGATGCTTATCTTGGCATTTTCCGCTTCAGATTTAGCTTTCTTGACGAGATCACGTCGCCGCTCTTCTGTCAGCGGTGGCACCTGGATCCGTAACACTTCCCCTTCATTTTTGGGATTCAGGCCCAGGTTCGCGGTCATGATGGCTTTGTCGATATCATGAATGATACTTTTATCCCATGGCTGAATAATGATCTGTCTTGCATCCGGTGTTGTAATGTTTGCCAATTGTTCAATGGGAGTTACCACGTCGTAGTAGTTGATCCTGATCCCTTCAAGCATCTGGGGTGTGGCCTTTCCCGCGCGAAGCTTGTGCAATTCTTTTTCCAGGAATTGAACTGATTTGTTCATCTGGTCTTCTGTTTCCTGAAGTAGAAATTCGGATTCCTCAGTCATAACAGTGTCACTTTAAGATTTTTGCAAAAATAGGTTTTTATCGGGAAATCTCGCTATGATAGTCTTACATGCACTAACTTTCTGGCCTAACTTAACCACGATCTCGCTATCTTTTGGAAGAATGATATCGACCCTGGAGCCGAACTTGATGATACCTGCTTCTTCTCCCTGGAAAACATAACTCCCCGGCCTGGCGGTGGTGAATACCCGCCTGGCCATGATACCGGCAATCTGTGTCATCATGACCGGTTTGCCATGTTCATTTTCTATCACGATCGACATGCGCTCATTCTTCATGCTGGCTTTTGGCCGGTATGCCGGAATGTGGGAACCATGGTGATATTTTGTGTGAATGATCTCCCCGCTGACAGGATACCAGTTTACATGTACATCAAGGGGCGACATGAAAATGGAAACCTGCATTCGCCGGTCATGAAAATACTCCGTTTCTTGAATCTCTTCTATCACAACAACATGGCCATCGGCAGCACTTAAGATTTGTTCAGGGTCAGGTAAAACTTCTCTGTATGGTCGCCTGAAAAACCGGATGCACAGGAAATAAAAAATAACGCCCGCACAGTACAATATGTAATGTATGGTACTTTGCACCGGAAAAACCAGGTTTATCAGCCAGACCATGCACAACAGGAGTGCCAGCATGACAAGAAGGGGTATGTATCCTTTATGATGAAGTCTCATAGGTTGAGCAATAAAAGATAACAAAATAATACCGGTGCTGCAAATATAGCTGCATCAAACCGGTCGAGTACACCGCCATGGCCGGGAAAGAAATCTCCGGAATCCTTGACATTGAACTTTCGTTTCAGCATTGATTCCGATAAATCACCGAAGGTGCCGGAAATATTGATAATCAATGCTGCAACAAGCCATTGCCAGGTTGTAAGCTCTTTGAAGAACAGGGACAATATGAAGGCCGCAAGCAGGCCGAAGCATGTTCCTCCGATAGTGCCTTCCCAGGTTTTCTTCGGTGAAATTTTTTCGAATAGTTTATGTTTCCCTATCGCTATTCCAACCAGATAAGCAAAAGTGTCATAGCCCCCCTGGATGATTAATAAGCTGAAAAGTATATGCCAGTAAGGATGGTCACCGATAACCACAGGGTTCATTAAGAAAATCATCATGGCAAAAGGGATGGAAATATAGGCGACAGGGAAAATGCTGAAAGCTATATTTAACAATGAATTTGGCTTCGTCCGGAACAATTCCGCAATAAAAAAAACAAAGAACAGAGGAGGAAGAAAGGCCAGGTACCAGGCTGAAACTATCCCGAGGGCGGTAAGAGCCACGATGATGTACATGATGGCCCCGACCGCGAAGCCCAAAACCCGTTGCGGGTGTATTTCATGAAAACCGGCCAGTCGGTAAAACTCGTACAAACCGACCATCATCAGAACAAAGATCACAACAACAAGAGCCAACGGATGCAGCAGAAGAGAGCCGATGATCAGGGCTGTAAGAAAAATGCCGGTAATGGTCCTCGTGTATAGGTTTTGCACGCAGTAATTAATTTAAAGCCGGTCTTCCAGAAGGAAGACATATAATTCTTTCGGTCCGTGAGCCCCCATGACCAATGTTTTTTCAATATCGGCCGTACGGCTGGGGCCCGTGATAAGAGTGACCATCGAAGGCATCCGTTGTTCGTACTTTTTTCTTAATTTGAGCAGGGCATCCTTCAGGTCACCAACCAGTTGCGATGCCTGTGCTAAAACGATATGGATTTCCGGATAGATAAAGATTTGCCGGCCGGCCATTTGCCCGGTCGACACCATGACGCTGCCCAGCCTTGCTACGAGGGATTCGCATCCGGTCATCCCCACATGCGACTGGGTTATTTGATCGTGATCAGACAGGCAGGTAATTTGCCCTTTATTCAGGAGCTCGATAATCTTTGGCTCAAGTGCGAAAATATTGTCCCACTTCCGGTCGTGCATCAGGAACCTGAGGCCATTGATGACTTCCGCCTCACTCTCACAATAAATGAACATTCCGCCGGCAGCAGTCAATTCCTGTGCGAAATTGATATCAAAAGATTCTTCCATTTCACTGAATACCGGCTTTTCATAGTCGATCTTTGGAAATGGCTGATCAGTCTTTGAAATGAGAGCCTCCCTAATGTATTTTAATACCTTTTCTTTTGAAGTGCTTTCTTCCATAATCAATACAAAGATAGAAAATTTGAACTACTGCTGTTCAAGGACTGATTTTTAGGAAGAAATGGTCAGAAAGTGGTCATTAGGTGGTCATAAAGTGGTCATACATTGTTCAATTGCTCGATTGTTCAATTGCAATTGAGCACTATGAATGCTCAATCCTCTTGCACTCCATAGGAGTGCCTTGAAAATAGCCCCGGAATTCATTCCGGGGAAAAATATGCGGATAGGATAATGTTTCCCCTCCCTGCACAACCAGAGCTTTTATTATAAATGATGGCATGGGAGGGGATTAAAGGGTGGGAATATTTGAAACAAATCCTTACAGTTTGATCCATTTCCCCGATTGGATTATCTGGCTTTTATGGTCAAATATCCGGTAAAGATAAATTCCGGCAGGTAAGCTGGAAACAGGTATCGAATTGGTGCCTGCCGAAAGTTCAGCTTCACATTCCAATCTTCCGGTCAGGTCAAAAAGCTGAATTTGTGACCGATCTATTGGTGAATTAATATTTAATGTCTCATTCCCCGGATTAGGATAAATAAAACATGCGTTACTATTTATAATTGGATTTTCAGTGGTTGAAACCAGCAATCCATCCTGATTAACCTTGAGAATATAGATATCGAACTCTTCGTTCTGGGTTAAGTAATCGTAGCGTGAACACGACAGCACACATCCACTGTCCTGTGTGGCCAGTATGGCATTCACCAGGTAAAATGCATCCCCTCCATAAAACCGCTGGTTTTTAAGGTTCAGATTCGAATCAAGGATATTTAACATGATCCATGAAGGCTCGGTTTGAAAATATTGTTTAATATTGGATTCTCCAGAGAAAAAAATGTTACCTTTTGAAATAAAGTCTAGATTTTTATATAGACCTGTATAATCCACAGTATCAGTTTTTCCAAAATATGCTGCGTTAAGTAAAGAATCATTGGCAGTCATTTTCAGAATTCCGATATCGAATTCATCTTGGGAGGGATCGAATGACCTTCCGGTCAGAAGATAAATCGAGTCATTGATCCATTTAGCCGTATTTTGATCCCTAATAATGCCACCAGAAAGGACTAAAGAATCAGTTACATTAAAAGAAGTATCAATATAACTGATATTGCATGACATTCTATATGAAACGGGCAAAAGAGAAAATAATTTATAACAAAAATTTGAAGAATCCTCAATAATTGTCGAAGCAATGTTAAATGAATATGCTTGATTAAAAAATTTATATCTGACCAAATCTCCTTCGGGTGTCAATTCATAAATACAGACCTTATATTCAGCGGGAGAAGATCCAGGTTGGTAGTGGGCTATAAAAACAATATTACCATTACTTCTGATGATATGATGGAAATTATAAATTTTAAGGCTGTTGGAAATCAATTTCTTATCATCAATAATTTGTAATTCGTGATTAAATTTCACAAACCATAATTCAGAAACCGTATCAATGGTCCAATTACCTAAAGCCACAAAATAATCATCATCAATTTTAATCAACTCTGCAAGGTTACAAGTGCCTTCATGGTTATATATACTGATGGAGTCTAGAAAAGATCCATCATGATCAAGTTTGATAATCAAAGCATATTGAAAGTTTTCAACCGAAAAATAGATGTTTCCTTGTTCATCTTCATTCAGGCTTCTTGAAATTTCATTTAAAGGACTTTGATAAAGAAATTCATAGGTAGATTGGCCGTATGTAAAAAACATACTCATTAATAATCCAAAAATTATAAAATCTTTCTTCATAAGAATTTTAATAAAACAGCAGGATGCATTTATATTAATGCATCCTGCAATAAGTTAATTAATTAAAAGTTCCCGGTTGATTTGTGTCAACAACCCATAAACCATATGTATTGGTCATAATGTGAACATAACTGTAATTTGGAAATCCGTAATAAATGCTTCCCTCATTATTAATGGACATGAAAACTTTGTCTTCAATTAAATCCCCCAAATCATCACATTCGAATATAAGATCGGTACAAACAGATTCTTCACCATGCAGGTAGAAATTCATTTCATCAGGACAGAGACAATCATGAAAATTTGGTAATGCATAGTAATTGACAAAACACAAATAGTCATAATAATTGTCTTCGGTAGTTTCATCTTCGTAATTAAGAAAATCACAATAATAATTTTGGGGAGGAATACCATTAGGGGGGTCTCCATAATAATGGACAAGACCATCAGGCCATATATCTAACGTTACTACATCAGTAGAGTAATGCCTTAGACCAGGGACACCAATATTTACTCTGATTCTATATTCAATTTGTTCGGCTGCATCACTATTAGTATGTGTTCCTTCGTATGGGCCATCGCAGTATCCCCCAGAATTACACCACCCCAACCCAAACATCCACCAATCCTCATCTCCAAAACGACCATAATTAATTGGCGAGACATATCCGAATGCCGAGATTACACCGAAAGTAACACTTCCTGAAATAGAGTCCCTTCTGAAAACATCCGCGAAAATCAGATGAAGATTTTGTGAAGGAAGATTCTGATATTGAACAGTCAGGCTGTCAATAATCTCGTCATAAACAGATGCAGCTTCAGCAGGCGTTACCTTTCCGCCGGTTAAATCAACATCAATAAATACGGAATCAATATCCAATCCTTGGAGATTATTGGCTACATCTCCATAAGTATAATTTATCAAAGCTTCAGTGTACCGAACTGCTGTATCTATCGGGTAACTGCTCCCACTTTTCAGCCTGTTTTCAATCTCCGATTTGAATGTAAGTATCCGCTGTTCTATGTTTTGGTTGGTCTGGTTCACCTGGTTGATCGGATTAACTTTTGAATCATCATGCTGTTTTTTACAGCTTAAAATTACGACAATAAAAGATAAAATAATTGCTATAATAAAAATCACTTTTTTCATTTTGTCAATGAAACTCCCCGCCGCAAGCAGCGGGGTATCTGTTTAACTGACGGGTTAACCCGTCAGTTAGAATACTTTCGCCCCAAGGGGCGGGGAATTAACCTAACAAGATTAAATTAAAGGGTTTATAAACTAAGAAGTCTTGTGCAGCAAAGGAAATGTACATTTATGGAGGGTACAGCGATTTTGGATCTAACCTTATATATCTTAAATATGTTAGTTCATCCTTCATGCCCCCAATGATAATCTATTTTAAAGTGAAATCCATAGCAGAAAACCACTAGAAAAAATTTAAGTGGTTTTCTATAGATGATCTGCATACTTCACAGAGATTACACAAGGAAGAGGAGGTTCAAATATTTTGCAAGTCCTGTGGGCCGTATGGGACTTGTTTTAAAGGGTCGATCTATTATCCACGGGCGGCTTGTCCGGGACTATTTTCATTTGTCCCTGACGGGCCAAATTCTTAATGACTACCTTCTGACAACCTTCTGACTACCTAATGACCAACCACTAACGACTAACGACTGACGACTATACTCTGTCTGCCTTCGGCTTCCTGCCCCTTTTCTTTGGAGTTTTATCTTCGGCTTTTTCAGACATGGTATTATTCCCGTTTGATTTGATATTGATCAAAACGATCTCATGCCCCGCCTGCTTCATCTTTTTCCCGAAGATGGGCTCCAGGTCTTCGCCGAATATCACTTCTTTTTCGAGCAGCATTCGGGCCAGATGCTCGAGTTTGTCCCTGTTAATTCTAAGGATTTCCACGGCTCTGCGATAGGCCTGGTCGACCAGTTTTCCAATTTCATGGTCAATAACTTCCGCTGTTTTTTCACTGTAAGGCTTTTGGAATGCATATTCCTGCTGCCCCGTGGAATCATAATAGCTGATATTGCCGATCTTATCGTTCAGTCCGAAGAATACGACCATATTGTAAGCCTGTTTGGTTACCCTTTCCAGGTCATTCAGGGCTCCGGTTGAAACCTTCCCGAATATGATCTCTTCCGCTGCCCTGCCGCCTAATGTAGCGGTCATTTCATCAAACATCTGTTCGAAAGTCGTGAGCTGCCTCTCTTCAGGCAGGTACCACGCTGCGCCCAATGCTTTTCCGCGGGGGACAATGGTCACTTTGACTAATGGATGCGCGTGCGGCAGCAACCAGCTGACCGATGCATGCCCGGATTCGTGGAATGCGATCACCTGCTTTTCCTCCTGTGAAATAATCTTGCTTCGTCGTTCCAGTCCACCGATAATCCGGTCGATGGCATCCACAAAATCCTGCTTTTCGATGATTTTCTTGTCGTTTCTGGCGGCTATCAGGGCCGATTCATTAGCAACATTAGCAATGTCTGCGCCGGAAAAACCGGGTGTCTGCCTGGCCAGCCATTCCATGTCGACATTTTCCTTGTCGTATTTCAGGTTCTTGGTGTGCACTTTGAAAATTGCCCTTCGTTCTTCGAGATCGGGTAGTTCTACGTTGATCTGACGATCGAAGCGGCCGGCACGGAGCAATGCCCTGTCAAGGATATCGGCCCGGTTTGTCGCCGCCATGATGATGACCCCGGAGTTAGTGCTGAAACCATCCATCTCGGTGAGCAGTTGGTTCAGCGTGCTTTCCCGCTCATCATTGGCGCCGGTGATCTGGTTCTTTCCCCTGGCACGCCCGATGGCATCAATTTCATCGATGAATACAATGCAGGGGGCTTTTTCTTTAGCTTGCTTAAAAAGGTCCCTGACCCTCGAAGCGCCCACACCCACAAACATTTCCACAAAATCGGAGCCTGAAAGGGAAAAGAACGGAACCTGGGCCTCACCCGCAACGGCTTTTGCCAGCAAGGTCTTTCCGGTTCCCGGAGGACCTACCAAAAGGACTCCCTTGGGAATTTTACCACCCAATCCCGTATATTTTGAAGGGTTCTTTAAAAAATCCACCACTTCTTTAACCTCCACCTTGGCTTCCTCAAGCCCTGCCACATCATTAAAATTAATGCTTACACTGGTGGTCTTATCAAATAATTGTGCTTTCGATTTACCGATGTTGAAGATCTGACCTCCGGCACCACCGGCATTGCGGCTCATCATCCTCATGATAACCAGCCAGACAATGACCAGGATGGCAACAGGAACAACCCATCCCAGAATATCTCCGGTCCAGTTGCGCCTTACATCGTTCTCAATATATACCGGATCAGCAATGTCCTTCTGGGCTTCCATCACCAGCCTCTCAAAACTTTCAGGAGAAGTGATGTTGTACGTGAAATGAGGCCCTTTGGCAGGGACCTTCTCTTTTATTTCCTTGTACCTGGGATCATCAATCTTTTCCGGCTTAAGGAAAATTTCTGCCGATTCCTTGTTGACCAGAAGGATGCGGCTGATATCACCATTTTCCAGCATCTCCTTCACTTCGCCCCAGGTAGTCTTTTTAGCTGCCCCTCCTTCCCAGTTGACAATATAAGTCAGCATAAAAACTAAAAGTAAACCGGCATAAATCCAGTAGAAACTGAATTTAGCCCTGGTATTTTTACCTTTTGGTAAATTACTCCCCCCTTTATCCTGTGAATTAAAATTCTCCTCTGCCATTCTGTCCGATTTGTGCTTTAGATCTTAAAAAAAAGCTGATTATTATTCTTTATAGTCATGATGCGTGATGGCGGCATCTGCCCATAATTTCTCAAGCTGATAAAAGTCCCTTCTATCTTCCCGAAAAATGTGAACAACGACGTCGACGTAATCCAGCAAAATCCATTCCGCGTTTTCAAAGCCTTCTTTATGCCAGGGTTTAGCTTTCAAATTCCTTACCGTCTTTTCGATGATGGAACCCGCAATGGCTTCCAGTTGTGGTTTCGAGCTGCCATGACAAATTACAAAATAATTAGTGATGGAGTGTTCGATGTCTTGCAAATCAAGTATGACAATGTTTTTAGCTTTTGTGTCTTCCATGCCCTGAACGATGAGCTTGGTCAATTCTTCTGATTCATATAAGTCCGGTGTCATTCAAATATTTTATTTCCCTGCAAAATTAAACTTTTTTACGATGCTTTTCATCGAATAGCTTTGCCTATCTCTTATTTATTAGTACGTTAAGGCTGATCTTTGCTTCTTAACACCTTAAAACGTATTTTTGTACAAGTTGTTTAAAAATGGCAATAATTGGATCTGAAATCACACGATTAACAGAAGTCGACTCCACAAACCGCTTTCTTATGGATTGGCTTACCAGGGAAAAGCTTAAGGAGGGCACACTGGTCATTTCTGATTTCCAGACAGCAGGAAGAGGCATGGATGGCAGCAAATGGGAAAGTGAGCCCGGGCGGAACCTTACATTCAGCTTTTTACTCTACCCGTCATTCCTGGCCATAGAAGCCCAGTTCTACCTCAATAAAATTATTTCACTTGGCCTTACCGATCTCGTCAGGGAAGTTCTGCCTGAACGTGATGATATCCGGATCAAATGGCCAAATGATATTTATATCGGCAATCATAAGGTTGCCGGCACCCTGATACAGAATGGAGTTAAAGGCTCTCAGTTTGATTTTTCCGTGATCGGCATTGGCATTAATATTAATCAGGAATCATTTTCCGGTGAAGCCTCAAATCCGGTTTCACTAAAGATGGTGGCAGAAACTGCATTTGATCTTGATGAAATGCTGAGCCGGACTTTAGCTAAAATTGAACACCGTTTAAATCAATTAAAGCAAGGCGCAAAAAAGGAAATCGATGAAGACTATCTTAAACTCCTATACCGGATGCAGCAATTATCCGGGTATATTTATAAAGGAAACCCTATACAGGCCAGAATCATCGGTGTAAACCGGTATGGTCAGCTTATCCTCGAAATTCCTGGAGAAAAGATTATAGAATGCGATCTCAAAGAAATCAAATTTGAAATTTGAAATTAGGAATTCAAAAGGATGCTTCCTTGAGCTTATCCGCCATGATATTAACCAGGTTCTGCATTGGACCTGACGCCATTAATTTCAGCATAGGGCTTAAATCCGCCGTAAGTTCAATCCATAAAGTGGTTTGATCAGCTGTTTGTTTTTCAAGGTTTCCCCTGATTTCAAGATCAATGGGATTTTCGGGTTTTGAGATGATCCTGACAAGCTGCTCCGGGATTGTTTCGGCCCTTTCCAGTGAAATATGGGCCATTCCTTTTATATCGAAAGAGCAGGAATCTTCGGTCGACTGCCAGTTGATGATCTGCTCCGGCATAAGCTTTTGAAGATTATTCAGATCATACAGAAATGAATAAGCTTTTTCAACCGTGACCTGAATCTGAACCTTATGGCTCTGGAAATCTACTTTGCCCATTTTTCAGGATTATCACGCCATTTCACGAGCGACTGAAGGTCGTCATCAGTAATGTAGTTACTTTCGAGCGCTTCATTTATCAGGGAATTGTAATCCGATAAAGTGATCAGCCTGCATTTGGCATCATCGAAGTTCTTTTTGGCCGAGTCAAGATTATAGCTGAAAATCGCAACCATCCCTTTGACTATAAATCCGGCTTCCGTAAGGGCATGCACCGCAGCAAGACTGCTGCTCCCCGTCGAAACCAGGTCTTCTACAACGACAACCGACTTGCCTGTCTCCACCCTGCCTTCAATCTTATTCTCCAGCCCGTGCTGTTTCTTTTCAGACCTGACATAAACCATCGGAATGCCGAATTCCTGGGCTACAAGAGCTCCCTGGGCAATGCCGCCGGTAGCAACACCTGCTATGTATTCCACCACTCCGAATTCTTCCCGGATGATATGGACAAGCTGCTGCCGGATGTAAGTCCGGATGGCGTGAAATGATAAAGTGATGCGATTATCACAATAAATCGGCGATTTGATCCCTGATGTCCATGTGAAAGGATCGTGAGGGTTCAATTTGACTGCCTTGACCTGGAGAAGAGACCTGGCAGTCGTTCTGGCAATTTCTTCATTAAAGATCATGAAGCAAATTTAAAAAGTTTAGATAGATTGGTTTTAATTGTTCATAACTTCATGAGTGTTGACATTATTACATTTCATGTCAATTTAATTTATCTTTGCTTAAAATCTGCTGGGATGGAACGAATTGCTGTTTTCCCGGGTTCCTTTGACCCGATTACCAAGGGTCATGAGTCGATCATCCTGCGGGCCATCCCGCTGTTTGATCAAATTATTATTGCTATTGGAGAAAATGCGGAAAAGAAAAGCTTCTTCCCGCTTGAACGGAGAATGAAATGGATAAAAGCTGTCTTCGCGGATGAACCTAAAGTGAGTGTGCAGTCTTACAAGGGCCTGACGGTCGACTTCTGTAAAAGGGTAAACGCCAGGTTCCTGCTTAGGGGACTAAGGACTTCCGCTGATTTTGAGTTTGAAAGGAGCATAGGCCAGATCAATAAAAACCTCAACCCTGATATTGAAACGGTTTTTCTGCTGACAACCCCTGAATTTACTGCACTTAATTCATCTATAGTCAGGGATATCCTGAGAAACGGCGGTGATCCTTCGCAATTTGTCCCTGATGTAGTGAAATTCTGATGCTTGCCCCAACTTTAACAACTTCCGCCTGACCGGGGAATAAACCAACCATTTGACCGTTTTGTATTAAACCTATGGTATGAAAAAGATAACTGCCACTTTCATTCTGATCTTGCTTATCGGTCTGACGTTGAGGGCTGAAATATCGAGCGTCAGCGGGAAAATAATAAATGGAAAAGGCTTGACAATCAGATTGATGACCTACAGCGACCAGGTCTCTTACCTGAGAGAAACCCTGGCCAGTGCCCCGATTGGAGAAGACGAGAAGTTCCATTTCACCATTGAAAACAATGCGATAAAATATGTCTGGCTTGATATAGAATTTCAACAGGCCGAAATGTTTATCCAGCCTGGCCAGTCGTATGAAATCGAAATAGAGCTGAAAAACCTTTCCATTTCAACTTCATATTACAACCGGACCGGTTTACCCATTAAAATAGTAAAAGATGATAGCGATAATCTGAATTTGTACATTCAGGATTTTAATCAATTATATAATGATTTCCTGCTGAACTATGCTGATAATGTCAGATCCCGCAGTGCCGGCAGTATGTTCGACACATTTATCAAAGCCATAAACCTGCGGTTTCAAAATGCAACTAACCCATATTTCAAGGATTATATCCGTTACAAAACTGCTTCGATGCAACTATTTCTCAGATTGAAAAGCAGGGATAATATCGGGCTGGAATATTTTACCGGGAAACCGGTACTTTATGAAAACATCGAGTATATGGACTTTTTTCATCTTTTTTTCGAAAAATACTTCCTCGCTGGGGGGAAATACTTTAATTACAACAAAACTTATGATCTGGTCAACGGAAATGCTTCTTCTGCTGATGTACTCGATTCGCTGAAAGCCGATCCGGTCATGAAAGATGTTGAATTACGGGAACTGCTTCTATTGGATGGGCTTAAAGAACTTTATAACATTTCTGGCTTCAAGCATAACAGGATCATATTGCTCATGGATGAAATTTCCAGGAATACCAGCTCCCCAGAAACCCGGAAATTAACTGATAACATAATGGTCCGGCTGAGAAGGTTGCAACCTGGAAGTCCGGCGCCTGACTTTAATTTATCCGGTATCAATGATGAAAAAAATTATCGACTCACTGATTTCAATGGGAAATACATTTACCTGGTTTTTTTTGAATCAGGTAATCCTGCTTGCCAGTCTGAACTTGGGATGATTACCGATATTTATGAGGAATTTAAAAACAAGGTCGTTTTCTTGGCTGTTTCAGTCGACAAAGATCCCGGCAAGCTTGCCGCATATCTGAAGATGGCGGACCTGCCATGGCTGGTTCTTCAATATGGGGGCAGCCTGGAATTGCTTGAAAATTATGATGCCAACACCTATCCTCATTTCATTCTCATAGATGATAAAGGGCAGATCATAAGCTGCCCGGCGCCAAGCCCAAGCGAAAATATAAAAAAGTTATTAGGATCAATTTAAGGCCCCTTTTGTTTTTAAATCGGCTATTTGGATTAATTTTGTTCCGAAAAAACCTGGATTTTTACCTGCCAAAGTGTCAATAATCTTCAGACAGGCGTAAAGGAACAATTATTGCGCAAACTAGCGCCAAATTACTTTGCATATGAAGCTACTACAGAAAATTTTCGGAGATAAGTCCACCCGCGATATTAAAGAGATCAATCCTATTCTAATTAATACTAAAGCCTCCTATGAGGCAATTTCCCGGCTAAGCAATGATGAATTAAGAGCTAAAACAGCTGAATTTCGCAAGAAAATTGCAGAAAGAATAGAAGTAGAAATCAGCCAGATCGAAGCGATAAAACTCCAGATCGAATCGGAAGAGGATATCATGGAAAGGGAAAAATTGTGGGAACAGATAGATAAGCATGAAAAGGAAAGTTACCGGATCAGCCAGGACGTGTTAAATGAGATTCTCCCTGAAGCATTTTGTGTGATGAAAGAAACGGCCCGGCGTTTTAAAGAAAATGAGGTGGTTGAAGTTACTGCAACCGATATGGACCGTGAACTGGCCACTAATAGGGACAGCATTTACATTTCCGGCGATAAAGCGTATTATAAAAATCAATGGCTGGCCGGTGGAAACATCATCACCTGGGATATGGTGCATTATGATGTTCAGCTTATAGGCGGTATCGTCCTCCACCAGGGGAAGATCTCTGAAATGGGCACAGGAGAAGGGAAAACGCTTGTTGCTACTTTGCCTGTTTATCTGAATGCCTTACCCGGGAAAGGGGTTCATATTGTTACTGTCAATGACTACCTGGCAAAACGTGACTCCGAGTGGATGGGAACATTATACGAATTCCACGGCCTTAAAGTTGATTGTATCGATAAACATCAGCCTAACTCCACTGCCCGACGGAATGCTTACCTGGCGGACATTACATTCGGCACCAACAATGAGTTCGGATTTGATTACCTGAGGGATAACATGACCGGAAACCCGGATGAGTTGGTTCAGCGGGGTCATAACTATACTATTGTTGATGAGGTGGACTCCGTATTAATTGATGATGCACGGACACCATTAATCATCTCGGGGCCAACTCCACAGGGGGAAAAGCAGGAATTTGAAAACTACAAGCCCCAGATTGAAAAGCTGTATTCCTCCCAACGAACTTTTGTAACAAAAATTTTGGCTGAAGCCAAAAAGCTACTCACCGAAAATGCCTCACCGGAAGATGAAAAAAAAGGAGGAGAGCTTATTTTCAGAGCTCACCGCGGCCTGCCTAAAAATAACGCCCTGATCAAATTCCTTAGCGAACCAGGCATGAAAGCATTGATGCAGAAAACGGAAAACTTCCATCTCCAGGAGCAACAGAAAAATATGCATCTTATCGATGATGAGTTGTTCTTTGTTATTGATGAGCAACATAATTCCATTGATATCACCGAGAAAGGTATTGACCTGCTGACCGAATATACCGGCGATCATAAATTCTATATGCTGCCTGATATTGGTTCCGAATTAGCAGAAATTGAAAAGTCTTCTCTTAATGATTCGGAGAAGCGGGATAAGAAAGAAGAACTGATGCAGGAATATTCGATCAAGTCGGAAAGGGTGCATACGGTTAACCAGCTTCTCAAAGGTTACTCACTCTTTGAGAAGGACGTAGAATACGTTATTATTGACAACAAGATCAAGATCGTTGATGAGCAAACCGGCCGTATTATGGAGGGCCGGCGTTATTCTGACGGTCTTCACCAGGCCCTTGAAGCCAAGGAAAACGTGAAGGTTGAAGCCGCTACGCAGACTTACGCCACGATTACTTTACAGAATTATTTCAGGATGTACAAAAAGCTGGCCGGTATGACCGGTACGGCTGAGACCGAAGCCGGTGAGCTATGGGATATATATAAACTCGATGTGGTTGTCATTCCTACCAACCGGCCGGTTATAAGAGATGACCGGGAAGATTTGGTTTACAAAACCAAACGGGAAAAATTCAATGCAGTTATCAAGGAAATAGAAGATCTGGTTGCCAAGGGACGGCCGGCTCTTGTCGGAACAACCTCTGTCGAAACATCGGAATTATTAAGCAGGATGCTCACCAGGGTTAAAATTCGTCATAACGTATTAAATGCCAAATTACATCAGAAAGAGGCTGAAATAGTGGCCGAAGCAGGCAAAGCCGGCACGGTGACCATTGCTACCAATATGGCCGGACGTGGTACTGATATTAAGCTCGGTCCCGGCGTAAAAGATGCTGGTGGATTGGCCATTATAGGAACAGAACGGCACGAATCCCGTCGGGTTGACCGGCAGTTGAGAGGTCGTGCAGGCCGCCAGGGCGACCCGGGTTCAACACAGTTTTTTGTCGCACTGGAGGATGACCTCATGCGTATGTTCGGCTCTGACAGGATTGCGAAAATCATGGACCGGCTGGGTATCAAAGAAGGTGAAGTGATCCAGCATTCCATGATCACCAAATCGATCGAGCGGGCCCAGAAAAAAGTGGAAGAGAACAACTTCGGCATCCGTAAAAGATTGCTGCAGTATGACGATGTGATGAACTCACAGCGCGAAGTCATCTATAAAAAGCGCCGCCATGCTTTATTCGGTGACCGCCTGGCAGTCGACATTTCCAATATGATGTATGATGTTGGGGAACAACAGATCAACCAATATCTTGAAGAGAAGGATTTTGACGGTTTCAAAATGGCCCTTCTGAAGTACCTGGCATTGGAATCCCCATTTACAGCCGATGAATTCTTTTCAATAAGGGTGGAAGAAATGTCAGACAGGCTTTATGAAGCAGCTTATGATCATTACAGGGGAAAATCAAAAAGAATTGCCGAACTGGCATATCCGGTAATCCGGGATGTTTATGAAAACCAGCCGCAATTTGAAAACATTGCTATCCCCATTACTGATGGCATAAAGACGATGAACGTCGTTGCTAACCTGAAAAAATCTTATGATAGCGGAGGAAAAGAGATCATCCTGTCCATCGAGAAAGGGATTACCCTTGCCATGATCGATGATGCCTGGAAGGAGCACCTAAGGGAAATGGACGAATTGAAACAATCAGTCCAGAATGCGGCTTATGAGCAGAAAGATCCTTTATTGATATATAAATTTGAGGCGTTTGAGCTGTTTAAGAAGATGATCGGGAAAATTAACGAAGAAATTACCACTTTTCTGATCAGGGGAAAACTGCCGCTCCAGGATGCCTCTTCCGTCAGGGAGGCCAGGGCCCCGAGGGGAATCGACCGCACCCGTATGCGTGAAGAAAGGAGGGACCTTCTTGCACAGGCTCACAGCGATACCCAGGCTGACCGTCCCAAAGAACCCCAACGCCGTGATATACCCAAGATCGGCCGAAACGACAAAGTCAAGGTCCAATACACGGATGGCAGGATACTGGTCACCAAATACAAGATGATCGAACACGATCTCAACCGCGGAAATTGCCAGCTTCTTTAATGAGCATTTGTCCTGCCAGATCATCAAGCATCCAGATTAATTCCCCATCTGTCGGCTTGACCAGCGATGCAGGTAAATCCTGCCAGCCTGCTTTCTTTTGCAGGATCTGGGATACTCTTTCTGCTTTACTTGCACCGGTGACCAGGAAACAGACCTCTTTCGAATTGTTTATGAGCCTTCCTGTCGCCGTAATTCTTTTTTGCTTTGTAGCCGGATGCTGGCTTATTTCAAAGAGTTTTTCGGAATTAAATAAATGAATATTATCAGGGAAAATTGAAGCAGTATGGCCGTCTTCTCCTAGTCCAAGTACGACCATATCAAATTGAGGATTATTTATTTTATGAGGGAGCAGCAAATCGACCATTTCAGCATACCTTTCAGCTTCAAGCGCCGGATCTTTTTCAGCTTCGATCCTGTAAATATTGGATTCAGGAATATTTATATTTTTAAATAAGCTATCGTACGCCATTTTGTAATTGCTTTCATCACTCGTAGGGGTTACACATCTTTCGTCCCCCCAAAAAATCATTACTTTAGACCAATCAATTTCATCTTTATAATTTTCTGCAATTGTTTTATAGATCGCCCTGGGTGTCGAACCGCCCGACAGGGCAATGTAAAAAAACTGGTCTCCGGCAGTTCCTGAAATACTTTCTGAAATTCTTCCGGCAAAGAAATCTGCAAGTTTTTCGACGGATGAAAAAATATGAATCGTTTCTTTCATCATTAAAGCTCACAATAAATTCCGTCGTCAGATAAGTTTTTGCAAGGATATCTCCATGTCATACCAGGTTCCTCGATTAAATCATCTGCCTTTTCCGGGCCCCATGTCCCTGCCGGATAGCCGTAAACTGGAATGCATTTATCATTTTTCCAGGCTTTTAAAACAGGATCCAAAAATTTCCAGGTTGCCAGGACTGCATCACTCCTCGCATACAAAGTCGTGTCGCCTATCATGCTGTCAAGCAGCAATCTTTCATAAGCCTCCGGAATCCTTAGATTGGACAAATCAGAATAATGAAAGTCCATATTCACATTTTGAACTTCAAATCCGGCCCCGGGAGTCTTCATTCCGAATTTCAACAGGATGCCTTCGTCAGGCTGGATCCTTATTACTAATTGATTACATGAATCAAACGCGCCTTTTTGAGAAAACAGGTAATGCGGCGTAGGTTTAAAGTGGATCACTGCTTCTGACACTCGGGTGGGTAACTGCTTGCCGGTTCTTACATAAAAAGGGACACCGCCCCATCGCCAGTTATCGATATAAAATTTTATCGCCGCGTAAGTTTCGGTTTTGGAATTCGGATCTACCCCAACTTCTTGACGATATCCTTTTATTTGTTCTCCTTTAATCGTAGCAGCGAGATATTGTCCCCGTATAGCAGATTTAATAATTTCTGACTTTTTAAATGAACGAAGCGATTGAAAAACTTTTACCGTTTCGTTTCTGATAGCATCGGATTGCATAGATGTAGGTGGTTCCATAGCGATTAATCCGACAACCTGAAGTAAATGATTTTGGATCATATCACGCAGGGCACCGGATCCTTCATAATAGCCACCCCTTTTCTCCACGCCAATGCTTTCTACTGAAGTTATTTCAACGTGGTGGACATAATTTCTGTTCCATAGGGGTTCGAATATGCCGTTGGTGAACCTTGTTACCAGGACATTTTGTACAGTTTCCTTACCCAGGTAATGATCTATTCTGTAAAGCTGCTCTTCATGCCAATCTTTTTGTAATGAAGCATTCAGTTCAATGGCGCTTTCCAGATCATATCCGAAAGGTTTTTCAATGATTACCCTTTTCCATCCGTCATTTTGAATATTCAGTTTGTTTTTGGCAAGATTCTTTGGAATTACTCCATACAGACTTGGAGGTGTTGAAAGATAGAAGATGGTATTACCATTGATATTTAACGTCTTTCGAAGTTCTGAAAGTTTGTCTGTCAGATTTTTATAAGAAGAAGCATCTGATGCATCAACACGCTGATAAAATATCTTTTTTAAAAAACCTGCGGCTTTGCTTTCATCCTTCTCTCCGGAATACTTCTGCAGCCCTTTCTTCATAGCATCGCGGAAATTATCATCACTTGTTTCGGTCCGGCTTACGCCCACGATGGCAAATTTTTCCGGTAATAAGTTCTGAATTTCCAAAGAATAAAGCGCTGGAATGAGTTTACGTTTCGTTAAATCTCCCGATGCACCGAAAATTACCAGGATTTGATTATCAGGCAAGTTCATATAATTTTTTATTTGATCCAGGTTAATCAACAAACATGTCAATGTAAAGTTAATTAAATGATTACAATAGCATATGGCTGAGAAAAATAAGAATGATTAACTTTACCGGAAATTATTATCATGAAATATAACAGAGTCCTGCTTAAACTCAGCGGTGAATCCCTGATGGGACAAGCTTCTTATGGTATTGACCCCGGCAGGTTGCAAGAATACGCCCTGGAAATCTCAGAAGTTTACCACAAAGGTATACAACTTGCGATCGTTATCGGTGGAGGCAATATTTTCCGGGGCATCAAGGGTAGTCTGCAAGGCTTTGACCGGCAGACTGGGGATTATATGGGTATGCTGGCCACGGTAATCAATAGTCTTGCGCTACAGACGGCTTTGGAGCATTTTGATGTCAGGGTTAAGCTCATGTCGGGTCTTGATATTCCGAAAATCGCGGAAATGGCCTATGGACCAGCTGCCATTGACTACATGGAAAAGGGGTATGTGATTATTTTCAGCGGCGGAACCGGCAACCCTTACTTTACTACCGATACAGCTTCTGCCCTGCGGGCGGTTGAAATCGGTGCCGACGCCGTGCTCAAAGGTACCCGTGTTGATGGTGTTTATACCGAAGACCCCGAAAAGAACCCCTCTGCCAAAAAATATGATCAGCTGACTTTCCGCGAAGCCTACGAGAAAGATTTGAAAATAATGGATATGACTGCCTTTACCCTGTGTGAAGAGAATAATATCCCGATCGTGGTTTTCAATATGAATCAACCGGGGAACCTTAAAAAACTTCTTGAAGGAGAAAAATTGGGAACCGTGGTTTCAAGGGATTAAATTTACCTTATTTCTAAAGGATTTTCATCACTTCATGCCATGAATGAACTTCATGGTCAAGGCGGTGTTCATGCACATGGCGCTGAGGGTTGAAATACAAAGTGTCCATCCCGATTAACCGCGCACCGGCCATGTCAACCAGCAAATCATCACCGATCATCAGGCTCTCGCTGGCTTTTGCTCCTGCTTTTTCCAAAGCCAGTTCGAATATACCTGTTTCAGGCTTTTTTACACCGGCTTCTTCAGATGTGGTAATTGTTGTAAAATACTTCCTGAGGTCACAGACATCCAGCTTTTTCTGCTGGATTTCTTCAAAACCGTTAGTGATGATATGAAGTGAGTAATCAATTTTCAAATAATTCAACGCTTCACGGGAATGCGGAAAAAGAATAGTCTTTAATGGGCTAAGGGTAACGTAATCTTCAGCAATCCGGGTTGCCAGGATCAGGTCGTCGATACCAAATTCCTGCAGGGTTAATTCAAAACGCCGGATATTTAGTACTTCTTTTTTTATTTTATTCTCCCGGTATAAACCCCACAACAAATCATTGATACGCGTATAAACTTCTGTAAAATTATGTAAATGACTGATTCCATGCGATCTCAGTTGGTATTTTTCGAAAATTTCCCGGAACGTTATGCGTGAATTACTTTCGAAATCCCAAATGGTCTTATCAAGATCAATGAAAATATGTTTGTATTTTGATGGTGATTTCATTCCGACAAAAGTAAGATAATCCATTAAAATTCGCTCAATTCGCGTCATTCGCGTGCCATTAAAAAAATAATTTAATAAAAACTTGACTTTGTAATAAAAAAAGTAGTATTATTGCAATATCAAAATAATATTAAAATGAATATTAAAATGGAAAAAGAGAACAATTTTTCACCAAAAAGTGGCTATCTATTCCTGGCCATCATTTTTATTCTTCTCGGTGCAATATTTGCACTGGCTTTTTCGCTGGATAAGGACTGGATTTTCGCGTTCATTGCTATTCCTGTCTTTCTGATGCCTGGATTCATGGTGGTCAATCCCAATGAATCTATGGTCCTGGTGTTGTTCGGTGATTATACCGGCACAATCAAAGTGAATGGGTTCTTCTGGGCCAATCCTTTCTTTGTTAAAAAGAAGATTTCGCTCAGGGCCAGGAACCTCGACAGCGAACCGATCAAAGTGAATGATAAGGTTGGAAATCCTATCATGATCGGGATTGTAATGGTCTGGAAGGTCGAAAATACTTTTAAGGCTGCTTTCGAGGTCGATGATTATAGTCATTTTGTTGAAATCCAGAGCGAATCCGCTATAAGAAAATTAGCAGGGCATTATCCTTATGATAACTTCGATGATGCCCAGGCCGAGATCAGCCTGCGTTCCGGGGGAGAAGAAGTTAATCATGTTCTCGAGAACGAGCTCAGGGAACGTCTGTCAATTGCAGGAATTCACATCATCGAGGCAAGGATAAGTTACCTGGCTTACTCCGCCGAAATTGCCGGCGCCATGTTGCGCAGACAGCAGGCAACAGCCATTGTGGCCGCACGTTTTAAAATTGTCGAAGGCGCTGTCAGTATGGTTGAGATGGCATTAGAGCAGCTCTCAAAAAAGAATATTATCGATTTTGATGAGGATAAAAAAGCTGCCATGGTCAGTAACCTGATGGTCGTGCTTTGTTCAGACAAGGATGCCGCACCCGTAATTAATGCCGGAACTTTACATCAATAGGTCTAATTAAAAGTAAGTTATGGCTGGTAAAAAGACATTTGTGCTCAGGCTGAACCAGGATACATATGCAGCTATAGAAAAATGGGCTGCTGATGAGTTCCGTAGCGTTAACGGCCATTTAGAGTGGATCATCGACCAGGCGCTTTCAACATCGGGCAGAAAGAAAAAATCCGTCTGAATCACATGAAAAAAAAGAGGGTGCTCTCAAATGAGGCACCCTCTTTAAGTATCAGTAAGAATGATTATTTAACCATGATCTTTTTCGTTGCAATCCCTTCATCAGTAGTGATCCTGACAAAATAGACACCTGCATTGAATCCGGTAGTATTCATATTGAAGTTGGTATCTTTCACAACCTGGCTGTAAACTTTCTGGCCGAGCTGGTTGAAGATATCCACCTGGGTCATTTCAACACCTGATGTGATATTCAGTTGATCTGTGACCGGGTTCGGGTAGATAGCTATTTCAACATCCTGCGACTGTTCCGGCATACCAACGAGGAAGTCGATCGAGACGTCATCAATCATGAATGCGAGAGCATCTTCTGAAACACACTGGATGGCGACATAAACTGTCTGGCCATCATAAGCTGCTAAGTCAAAAGTAACTTCGGTCCATACGGTCGGTGCTTCCATCGGGGTAGAACCGGAGATTGCAGTAAAGCTTGCCGGGTCCATATCGGTAGTGGAAACGAGCACATTGTATCTCTCCAGGCCATATTCACCCGTATAGGATTTTACCCACAAAGTGATAGAAGAATTAATTCCCAGGGTAATCTGCGGGGAAATCATCCAGTCATCATTCAGAAAGGTAGGATCTGCAGCATCCATACAAGCGCCGAATCTTACACCGCCATGGGGCTGGATTTCCGGGTCACCGGTCATGGGAGGAGTGGTAGTGGCCGGATTGAAAGCAATAAATGCCATAGGCTCCTGGCTGTGCGGGAAGGTAACGTCCGGGATAGGGAAAGTGCTGGAACCGTCAACATCCACAACTGACCAGAGATTGAAGGTCATATCCCAGTCAGCCTGTTCCTCAAAGTCAAGGATAACTGACACCGGCGTACCTCCTTCAGTTACTTCGAATGTCACCGGGACGTCAATTTGCGAATTTTCCGGGTCATTGCTTAAAACACGCAAAGTAGCCGTGTAGGTACCGACATCCAGGCCGGAAGCATCACAGGTAACCGTAAGCGGATCCGTGTTGCCCGGGGTGATCAGGCCGGAGGCAGGAGCAACGGAGAGCCATTGCTCAATCGGGGTTCCGGTCAGGTTAGCACGGATATTCCAGTTATATGGCAGAGCAGGATTGTTGGAAAGATGCGACCAGCCTACACCGGTGGAAATGAAATCGCCGTTAGGATCGTTAGGACCAGCATCGACGCCTGGAATATAAATTCCAGTATCGGGTTGCGTGAACTGATAACCTACCCAGATATCAGCACCGGTGATATTGACCGGGGTGGCTAAGTTAATGGTATTCCAGCTGAGGCTCTGTCCTGCAAATGGTTGCGAAACCAGCAAGGTCCCGGGCTGATAACTCGTACCCATATCATAAATTTTAAGAACGAAATTGGTACCCGGATCGTTAATGTAAACATCAACCGTACTGATCTTCATCCCTGCATGGGGCAAAGTAAGGTTAGTGGGGAACATGGCTGCAACAATGGGGGAGATGGGCGCTGAACCCCATCCAATTGCATTGGAATTATCACCATCATAATGCAGTACGAAATCATCTGTCGGTGGGGGGTTATATGACGCAGGGCGGGCATCCGGATCGACACTGACCTCGCTGTAGCCCAGTGTCCTGACCGGGCTGGACTGACCTTCAAGACTGATGACATCAGTCCGTTGTACTGCGACTTCATAGATCACACTGACCTGGTATTCCAGATCTGCCGCCCCTTCATTAGTGATGTTAAGCGTTGTTTCGTCAACACCGCCCGCTGGTGCAGTGGCTGCAATGCTTGTAGGATCAACTGCAATGACCGGATCCAGTTCTCCGGAAATCTGCAGGAACTCTATGTCATCGAAATATGACTTGGGAGTTTCGCCTGTGGCGGCTCCAGCATAAAAGTCAACTCCACCCAGTTGATTAGTCCCGGCTGTACCGTCAGATAGGAAATGGAATGGCCAGGAATAAATGATCACCCCGTCGATGGTCAGTGTTACCCAGTCTTCATCGATGTTGATATTGTTTTCCACTGAGAACCAGGTGTCTTTAGGATAATCAAAAGTGAATGGAGTTGTACTGCCGGCAAACAACCTGCCGGTGCCATCTTCATCGAAGTAAACTTCATAGGCCCATTCAATTCCGGGGGACTGGAAATGCTGTATGTTAAAATATCCGGCATATCCGGTTTCCACATATGCCATCCAGTTCAATGCGTAAGAACCGGAGATCCGGTCGCCCAGTTTGAGGATGAGGTCAGAGGCTCCCGGAACTTCATCAAGGACAACTGATTTTGTCGGGCTGTTGGCATAATCATCCACAATCTCGCCATCTTCGCCTGAACCAGGCAGATTTGACCAGGTAGTCCACCATATTGGATTAACCACAGCCATGAATTCTCCAATATTATAGGATTCAAAATCATCAGCATATAATTCGGCCGGAATGGGTTTGAACTCCAGGTTATCAAAATAAGCCCTTGGCGTTTCTCCGCTTCCGCTTTCAGCCCCGGCATAAAAGTCTACCCCGCCAAGCTGGTTGGTTCCACTCGTACTGGTTCCCTGATAGTGGAATGGCCAGGAATGCACCAGCACACCATCCACATATAAATAAGCCATATCGCCATCGATATTAATGCGGTTAACAACCTGGAACCAGGTATCTTTGGGATAAGTAAAGGTGATAGCGGTCGTGCTGCCGGCATAAAGTTTTCCGGTACCGTTTGTTCTTAAATAAACTTCATAGGCCCATTCAATACCAGGTGATTCGAAATGCTGGATGTTAAAATATCCGCATTTTCCTGTCTCAACATAGAAATCGAAATTCACTTCATAAGCCCCTGAGGTCTTATCTCCCAACTTGAGGATAAGATCGGATGCACCGGGAACTTCATCAAGGACAACTGATTTTGTCGGGCTGCTGGCATAGGTTTCGACGATCTGTCCATCCTCGCCTGATCCGGGCAGGTTTGACCAGGTTGTCCACCAGGTCGGGTTTTCAACTGCAATGAAACTGTTAACATCATACGATTCGAAATCATCATAATAGAAGGAAGAGATCAGTTGTTCCACCTTTACATCATCAAAATAATAGGTTGAAACGTCACCTGAGGGTGCACCGGCATACATATTCATACCACCAAGCTGTATGGCGCCGGGATCCCCGAACGTACCGAGGCTCCATGGCCAGGCAACGATCTGGACACCGTCGATCCAAACTTCTGCCCAGTCATTGTCAAGGTCGACAATATTAACGATATTGATCCAGGTATCATGGGAAAATGTAAAAACACCCGCGCCTTCTGCACCGGCATCGATCGTACCGTTGCCATCCTCGCCGAAATAAGCCTGAACGCCCCATTCCACTCCCGGAGAGGAGAATTTCTGCAGGTTATAATACCCGCCAAAACCGGTCGGGACATACATGTTCACTTCGACCTTCCATTTTCCGGAAACCTTGTCGCCAATTACTTTTAACAGGTCTGTAGTACCTGCCACTTTCACTGAATTTACACCGCTCAGGGCCTCTTCAGTGCTGACATATCCATCTTCAGAAGAGCCCGGGAGGTTACTCCAGGTTGTCCAATAATCGGACTGCACTGCCAGGTATTGTCCTGCCGTATATGACTCGAAATTGTCAAAGTACGCGATAGCCTGAGGGAATGCAGCCCACGAGATTAGCATTGCTGCTACAAAGAGTAATAGTTTTCTCATAAAGCTTTATTTATTTAGGTTAATACTAAAAAATGCTTAAGCAAATATAATATTATAATTTTTTATTTCCCGTAAAAAATTTCAAATTTCAAGTTTCAAATCCTCAACTTAAACCTTAAATCTTAAACCTCTTACCTTGCCAAGTTCCTCTTTCTTCCATCCTTTTTTCGATCTTAACCAGGATCTGATCATTGCGGATCAAACCCCAGCCAGGTCCTGCCAGGAAACGGGGCGGGACTTCACCTGCAAATCTTTCTATTACGAAAGCCGGATTTAGCTTTTCAACAAAATCAATAATGAATTCAATGTAATCATCCAGGGAAAACCGGATAAAACCTTCAGGCATCATTTTAAACTCTTCAGCCATCCTGGTACCTTTAATAATTTGTAACTGGTGAAATTTAATGTTATTGATATTCAAAGCCGATAATATCTCAGCTTCTTTCATCATTTCATCCCTTGTTTCCCCCGGAAGCCCGAAGATCAGGTGAACACCGGTTTTTATACCATATTGAGATGTCATCCCGAGTGCAGCGATGGAATCCTCAAAGGTATGGCCCCTGTTAATCCTTTTCAGGGTTCGGTTATAGCACGATTCAATGCCGTATTCCAGCATGATATATTGAGACTCAGAAAGGTTCCGGAAATATTCAAGTTTCTCCCCGTCAATACAATCAGGCCGGGTACCGATAACCAAGCCGATTATCTCCGGGAAAGACAGTGCCTGTGAGTAAATCTCTTTCAGTTTTTCCAGCGGGGCATAGGTATTGGAATAAGGCTGGAAATAAGCAAGGAAAAGGGAAGCCCGTCGGTATCTCCTTGCATGGAATTCAATTCCTTCTTCAATTTGCGTGAGGATTGATTTTTCAGGATGGCAATAGGAGGGATTGAAAGCATCGTTATCGCAATAGGTGCATCCTCCCAAGCCCTTGGACCCATCACGGTTAGGACAGGTAAACCCGGCGTCAATAGCTAATTTTTGTACTCTTCCGCCGAATTGCTTTTTGAAATATTCGGCATAGGAGTTAAAGCGGCGTTGATGTCCCCAGGGGTACATCAATTATTTAGTAGCGTTTTCAAGCCTCTTCATGATGGAAAAGATGAAAGCTGCCGAAAGCAGGCAACAGACAATGAATATGGCCCAGAGCTGCCACAGGTCGAGTTTGCCCCAGAAGTAGCTTCCGACAAAAAGAAGCTTGTTGCCAAGCGCAGTCGCCAGCAGCCATCCTCCTTGCATGAGGCCCTGGAACCTGGGTGGAGCAACCTTTGAGACAAAAGATAAACCCATCGGGCTTAAAAAAAGTTCGGCGATCGTCATGATCAGGTAGCCGTTAATAAGCCAGTATGGCATCACCCTTGAAGAATCAGGCACTGAATGGTACTCTAATTTACCGGCTTCGCCGACATATTGAAGCTCGTGAGGCGAGACCAGGCCGAGGGATGCAATTAGTATAAGCAAAAATCCGACAGCTGCGATGATCATCCCGATCCCGATTTTCTTCGGGGTTGATGGTTCCATATTTTTCCTGTTCAGCCAGGCGAAAAGTCCCATTATAGGAAAGGTGAGCGCTACAATGAACAAAGGATTAAAAGATTGGAATACTTCGGGAGCTATAGGGTTCAGTGTGTTATAACCCGATATAAAATAATAAGTCAGGCCACCACCGACCAAAAGCATACCAGCACCGATTAACTTGGTAGTGGCTTTTTTATTAAGGATCACGAGGAAGAGGCCGGCAACCGCACCAATGAAAGCGAGTATCGACTCAAGGTTAAAGAAAATATTGGTGAAGGGCCCTACATCTTTTACCGTATAATCCCGGGCGAAGAAAGTAAGGGTCAGACCGTTCTGATGGAAAGACATCCAAAAGAAAATAACAACGATGAAGACCAGTCCGAGTGCAATGAGTCTTTTCTTTTCTTCTGCCCAGGGCATCTTAACAACAGACTTTGCATTTGCATCGGCTTTTGCGATCTTATCTTTGGATGGCAGGTGTTTATTGAAAATGAGATAAACAAGCATTGAGATGACCATTGCCCCTGCCGCAATCGAAAAAGCATAATTATACCCCCTGGAGAAAGCATCAATGTAGTTTTGAGCAAACGTCCCCAGGTCAGTTACAGGAAGGCCGGATAACGAAACCTTGTTGGCAAGAGTCTGGAAATCTCCGGTGTTGACGAGTTCACCCCGCATAAAAGCATGGCACATCGCCGGAAGGCTTCCGTCATGAAGAAATCCTTGTGTTTTCAGGAACCAGTTACGGATACCGGTAGCGACGAAAGGCGCAAAAAATGCACCGATATTAATACCCATGTAAAAAATCATGAATGCATTATCCCGGACTTTTGAATACTTCGGGTTATCATACATCTGACCCACAACTGCCTGAAGGTTTCCTTTAAAAAGGCCATTTCCGAATGCAATGGTAAAAAGGCCAACCAGCGTGACGGTGAGGGTGTTTCCCGGAATTCCCATAATGAGGTACCCTGCAAACATGACTATAATACCGGCCAGGATCACGAGTTTGTACTTCTTTGTCCAGTCGGCCAATAAACCGCCAAGGAGAGCTAACGCATAAATGCTGAAATAAAACCAGCTGTAATAACTTCCGGCCTGGCTTTCAGTTAAACCGTATTTAGCTTGCAGAAACAATACCAGTATGGCCATCATGGTGTAGAAGCCAAAACGTTCCCCCATATTGGAGAAAAAGGCTACGAAAAGTCCTTTTGGATGATTTTTAAACATAATTTTAGGTTTTAGTTATAAAAACACTGGAGAAGTCAATGACACAAAAATAATGAAAAATCGAACTTTTCAAAATTTCAATCAGAATAAGGTAAAATTTAGTAAGTTTTTTCGATATCAGTTGTAATGAATCTATTCTTCTATCGTCTTAACACCAAATGAACCCTGAAGAGTTTAAAATACAGGTCCTTCCGCTGAAGCACAGACTGTTCCGTCTGTCACTGCGGTTGCTGGGCAGGGTTGAAGAAGCGGAAGATTCAGTGCAGGATGCCTTGATTAAACTCTGGACCAGGCGGGATGATTTGAAAAATTATTCTAGTATAGAAGCCTTTGCGATGGCAATAACGAAAAATCTCTGCCTTGACAGGATCAGGTCAAAAGCTTTCCAGACAGAACGACTGACTGACCGGCAGGTTTTAACCGTAAAGCATAACCCTGAAGAATTGTTGGAAAGGGCTGATTTTACAGGGTTTGTCCGGAAAATCATTGAAAATCTCCCGGAACAGCAAAAGGCGATCATGCATATGCGGGATATTGAAGGCCTGGAATATGAACAGATTGCCGAAGTCATGGAGTTGAATATTAATGCGGTAAGGGTGAATTTGTCGAGAGCACGCAAAAAAGTCAGGGATACGATCTTAAAAATACAAGGATATGAACTTGCACGAAATTGAGAAACTATTGGAGAAGTATTTTGAGGGAGAAACCTCTCTCTCAGAAGAAAATCAGCTCCGTGATTTTTTCGCCTCAGGGGATGTACCTCTGAAGTGGAAAAATCTTGAAGGATATTTCAGTTTCGTAATCCAGGAACAGGATCAGAAAATCGAGGATGCTGATTTCGATAACAAGGTGATGTCCGCCGTGAAAGGAAACAATCTGGCACCACTCGTTGATCTTCGCCGGCCCTGGATTTATTGGATTGCCGGAGTTGCTGCCAGTGTGCTCATCCTTATCGCTGTTTTTGTGAAATTTGACCCATTCTCCAAAAGAATAGAAGATACTTATAAGGACCCGCAAACCGCATACCTGGAAGCCAGGAAGATCCTGCTCTTTGTTTCCGCCCAGTTCAATAAAGGAACCAGGAGCCTCGAACCAGTCAATGCACTGGAAACCGGGTTAAAGGAACTTAAACCTGTTGCGGCTTATAATAAAGGATTGAATGAAGTAAACAGGCTGGACCAGGTTGATAAGGTCGATAAATTTATTACTAACAACTAATCGTGAAACTTGAAACAGTGGAACGGTGGAACAGTGAAATAGTGAAACAGTGAAATTTTTAATTTTTAATTTTTAATTTATAAAACTATGAAACGGACAATTCTTGCAGCTTTAACTATGCTGCTTTTAATGAGTACACAACTGCTGAATGCCCAGAACAGTTCTGCCATCGCACTGTTCGACAAATACAGCGGTAAGGATGGTTTTACCACGGTCAGCATTTCCAAGGAACTCTTTGGAATGTTTGCGGATATGAATACGGATGATCCTGATGCGAAGGAAGTTAAAGCAATGATGGAGCAGTTGGATGGAATCAAGATCTTGATGTATGAGACGAAGGATTCAAACAGCACTGGCACTGCACTGGTCAGTTTTAAGTCAGAGGTCAGCAAACTACAGGTTTCAGGCTACAGCGAACTGATGGTCGTCAAACAGCCGGGAGAAGAAGTAAAATTCCTGGCTATGAAAAAAGGCGATAAGATCGGGGAACTGCTCCTTGTGATCAGCGGCGAAAAGGAAGCCGGGTTTATTTCGATAACCGGAACGATCGACATGGCTACCATTGGAAAGCTTTCGAAAACCATGAATTTTGAAGGCATGGACAATCTCAAAAAATTAGATGAAGAGAAGAAATAATCCTTTAAAATAAAAGGCCATGAAAAAGCTGATCGTCTTAATGATTGTTGCCTTTGTACCAGCCTTTCTTCTGGCACAAAACACACCGCTTTCTTCATTGTATGACCGGTATGTGAGTGAACCCGGGTTTGAAACCACTGAGATACTGCCCGGTTCCATGAGCTTCGATTGGGAAAAGACCGTGAATAACATCCAGATGAAGGAGATGATGCAGAATATTGAGAGCATCAGGATTGTGAAATATAAAACCGATGCCGGAAAAGCTGACCAGGATAAACTTTGGAAGAAAATGCAGAAGACTGCCGGAGATGACCAATATACCAAAGTGATCACCGTTAATGCTGAAAAAGTACAGGTTAATATCTTTATGATAAAAGGACCGGCCGGAAATACCAGGGAAGTTGCCATGCTCGAAAAAGATGAAAAAGGTATTATGATGGTAACGGTTACAGGTAATATGGACTTTTCTGCCATGTTCAGCCCTGAAAATTTACAAAGCCTCCGTGAGATGGTGGAATATTACATGCATAACAAAGGGGACTGCAAGCCTGAATAGAACCAGGTTTTTTTCTAATTTTGTGCATTATTTTTTTGAATCACTGAAACATCAGGAATAATGCACATTCCCAGTAAATACAGCCCCCGTGAGATTGAGAGCAAGTGGTATCAGCATTGGATGGACAAAAGGTACTTCCACTCTGAACCGGACGAACGTGAACCTTATACGATCGTTATCCCTCCTCCCAATGTCACGGGGGTTTTACATATGGGCCACATCCTCAATAACACTATCCAGGATATCCTGGTCAGGCGGGCCCGCATGCAGGGAAAAAATGCCGAATGGCTTCCCGGTACCGACCATGCTTCCATTGCCACGGAAGCAAGGGTTGTAGCGAGCCTGAAAGCAAAAGGCATTGATAAGTTCGACCTCACCCGTGAAGAATTCCTGAAATATGCCTGGGAATGGAAAGAAAAGCACGGCGGCATCATCCTTGAACAATTAAAAAAGCTGGGCGCTTCCTGTGATTGGGAACGTACCCGTTTTACAATGGACCCTGATATGTATGAATCTGTCATTGACGTTTTTGTTGATTTGTACCATAAAGGGTTGATCTATAGAGGTGTCAGGATGGTTAACTGGGACCCGAAAGCACTCACCGCCCTTTCAGATGAAGAAGTAATCTACAAAGAAGTCAAATCAAAGCTTTATTATATCCGCTATTTTGTCGAAGGGAATCCGGAGGAATGGATAACCATTGCTACCACACGTCCGGAGACAATCCTGGGCGATACGGCCGTTTGTGTGAACCCGAACGACCCTCGATACCGGAACCTTACGGGTAAAAAGGTGCTCGTTCCCCTCATCAACAGGCCCGTGCCGGTTATAGAAGATGAATATGTGGATATGGAATTCGGCACCGGGTGCCTGAAAATTACCCCTGCCCATGATATTAACGATTACGAAATTGGCCGGCGCTTTAAACTTGAATCTATTGACATTTTTAATGATAACGGTACACTCAGCGAAAAAGCCCTGCTATATGTGGGGGAGGACCGCTTTGTGGTGAGGGAGAAAATTACAACCGAACTCCAGGGAAAAGGATTTATGGTCAAGGTGGAAGACTATATCAACAAAGTAGGATATTCAGAGCGGACAGATGAAGTCATTGAACCAAAACTTTCCTTGCAGTGGTTCATGAAAATGGACGTCCTGGCCAAGCCCGCATTGAAGGCAGTCATGAATGAAGAGGTCAGGTTCCACCCTGCTAAAATTAAAAACTCCTACCGGCATTGGATGGAAAATGTCCGTGACTGGTGTATATCAAGGCAGTTATGGTGGGGGCAGCGGATACCCGCCTATTATCTCCCCAACGGGGAATTTGTAGTGGCAAAATCTGCGGATGAAGCCTGGCAGAAAGCAAGAGAAGAGTTAAACCTTCCGCAGTTGAAGAAGGAAGACCTGTTACAGGATGAAGATGTGCTCGACACCTGGTTTTCGTCATGGCTCTGGCCGATTTCAACCTTTGATGGTATAAGAAATCCGGATAACAAGGATATCAACTATTATTATCCGACCAATGACCTGGTGACCGCTCCCGAAATCCTATTTTTCTGGGTTGCCAGGATGATCATGGCTGGCCTGGAATACAGGAAAAAAGTACCATTCCGGAATGTTTACTTTACAGGTATTGTGCGCGATAAACTCGGCCGTAAAATGTCAAAATCTTTAGGCAATTCACCGGACCCGATCGATTTGATGGACCATTACGGCGCCGACGGCGTGCGCATTGGAATGCTGTTCATGTCGCCTGCCGGGAATGACCTGCTTTTCGATGAATCATTATGTGAACAGGGGAGGAACTTCAGCAATAAAATCTGGAATGCACTTCGCCTGGTCAATAGCTGGACGGTGGATTCTGAATTGAAAACTTCAGGAAACAATAAGACTGCTGTCAATTGGTTTGAGAACAGGCTTAACGAGGCCCTTGAGCAACTGGAAGATCATTTTTTGAAATTCCGGATGTCGGATGCCCTGATGACTGCTTATAAGCTTACCTGGGATGAATTCAGCTCCTGGTACCTCGAGATGGTCAAGCCCGAATACCAGCAGCCTGTCGACCGTGAAACCTATGACAGGACGATCATCTTTTTTGAGACACTGATGAAAGTCCTTCATCCTTTCATGCCGTTCATTACGGAAGAAATATGGCACCAGCTCAAGGAAAGGCCGGACGGTGATGACATTATAATTGCACCGTATCCCGTTTCTTCAAAATATAAGACCGATCTTTTAAAGCACTTTGACCTTGAGCGGGAAGTGATCATTGCCATCAGGAATGAACGGGTGAATAAAAATATTTCCCAAAAGGAAAAGATCTCTCTCTACGTGAGGAAAAACCATGGCCAGCGACCAAATACATATTTTGATGAAGTGGTGATTAAAATGGGTAACCTGGCAGAATTAAAATATACAGAAGAGAAAATTGAAGGTGCAGCTTCTTTTATCGTGGGCTCTACCGAATTCTTTATACCGCTTGAAGCGGAAACGATAGATATTGGAACGGAAATTTTAAGATTAGAGAAAGACCTTGAATATGCCCGCGGGTTCCTTGCATCCGTGATGATGAAACTCGGAAATGAAAAGTTTGTCAACAGCGCACCGCCGAAAGTCGTTGAAATAGAAAAGAAAAAAAAGGATGATGCTGAATCGAAGATCCGGGTGATCGAAGCACAATTAGATACTTTAAAGAGTAGAACTTAAGTCCATCTGACTTCTTGAGTTAACTGCCGACCGCTGACCGCTGACCGCCGACCGCCGACTACTTCATAAACACATAGCTAACCAAATTCGCCCCCATCTGCAGTGCCTTTAGCCGGGTAGCGTTCGAATCATGATGGACATCCTGATCTTCCCATCCATCACCGAGATCCGATTCATACGAGTAAAAGCAGACCAGCCGGCCTTCGTAGATCAATCCAAAACCCTGGGGCGGCTTATTATCGTGCTCATGGATTTTAGGTAACCCGTTCGGAAATTCGTATTCCTGGTGATAAACAGGATGATCGAATGGCAGCTCGATAAAATCGAGCTCCGGAAAGACTTTTTTCATCTGCGGCCTGACAAAGGGATTGAGGCCATAATTGTCATCAATATGGAGGAAACCTCCGGCAATTAAATAGTTGCGTATATTCTGAGCCTCCTGGTCATTAAAATAAACATTCCCATGCCCCGTCATATGGATAAACGGATAATTGAAAAGTTCAGGGCTTTCCGCTTCAACAGTTGCGTAATCCGCGACAAGATTTGTCTTCAGGTTTTCGTTACAGAATTTGATCAGGTTAGTGAGAGAAGTGGGATTGGCGTACCAGTCGCCGCCTCCGTTATATTTCAATAATGCAATCTGAACTCCTTTTTGGGAATAAATGCCGGAAGGAAGCATGAAAATTGCAATAACCAGTAAAGAAAAACGATATGGCATCTCAAGATTCAATTATATCCCGAATGATTTCCGGATTTTGTCCACAGCATCCAGCTTTTCCCAGGCGAAGAAACTTACCGTTTTAAAATATTTTACTTTTCCTTTAATTTCACGCTGAACGGTGTCTTTGTCTTCAAAATAAACTTCAACTTCTTTCTCATAATGGTCCCTTCCAAAGTGGCCATAAGTGCAAGCAGGTTCAAAAACCGGGTTTTGAAGGCCAAATTTGCTGATGATTGCATAAGGACGCAGGTCAAACAATGTATAAGCAATTGTGGAAATCTCCTTGTCAGTCAATATCTTACCGTGTTGATTCCTTACTTTGGCCGTTCCGCTGGTGTTAACTAAAAATCCGACAGGTTCAGCAACGCCGATGGCATAAGCAACCTGCACCAGGACTTCATCGGCTACTCCGGCTGCGACAAGGTTTTTCGCGATATACCTGGCTGCATAAGCTGCCGAACGGTCAACCTTTGAAGCATCTTTTCCGGAGAAAGCGCCGCCTCCGTGTGCACAGCGACCACCATATGTATCAACGATGATTTTCCTGCCGGTCAGGCCGGTATCCCCATGCGGGCCTCCGATCACAAACTTGCCGGTCGGGTTGACCAAAAGGCGGTAATGCTCATTGAACAGTTTTGCAATCCTGTCCGGGAGCTGTTTGAGAATGCGGGGGATCAATATAGTTTTAATGTCAGTCTTGATCTTTTCCTGCATCTTCTCATCTGAATCAAATTCATCATGCTGAGTAGAAACCACAATGGTATCAATCCTGACAGGCTGGTGCAGATCGTCATATTCGACGGTTACCTGTGATTTGGCATCCGGCCGCAGGTATGGCATCAGTTTGCCTTCTTTGCGGATAGCAGCGAGTTCCTGCAGCAGGACATGGGCCACTTCGACCGGCATGGGCATAAAATTATCCATTTCATTGCTGGCAAAACCGAACATCATTCCCTGGTCACCGGCGCCCTGTTTGAATTTATCTTTATTTTTATCGACACCGCGGGCAATATCGTCAGACTGCCCGTGTATGGCCGAAATAACCGCACATGAATCGGCATCGAACCGGTATTCAGCCTTGGTATAACCTATCTTGCGGATTGTTGCCCTTACAACATCATCAATACTGACATATCCCTTTGTCCGCACTTCACCCGCGGTAACGACCAAACCTGTTGTCACGAGCGTTTCGCAGGCAACTTTGGATTCCGGGTCCCAGCGGAGAAATTCATCGAGGAGGGCGTCTGAAATCTGATCAGCCACCTTATCGGGATGTCCTTCTGATACAGATTCCGAAGTAAATAAATAGCTCATAATAAATGTATTTGTTGATTATTCTTGTTTATTTAAGGAAAGGCCTGATTTAAATATCAGGGCTGCAAAGCTAAAAATAAATTAAATATAAATCAGTTTTGGGTCAGGATTTGAAAGACCTCCTCCAGCCTGAGTTCTTCCTTATTCAATGAAAGAATGCCTGAATCCTTGTTTACGGCAAGTTTGAACAGATCTTCACGGATATCCCGGGAAGCCTCGGTTTCTATGACCCAGGTGTTTGGATTTAACTGATCCAGCGATGAAATTCCAGAAAGATGTTTTAAATCCTCTTTTGTAATCTTTCCGCTGAATTCCACCGTGATCCGGTTTTTATTCCGGACGGTGCCGGCCAGGTTCCTGGTTGCATCATCTGCAACGATTTTGCCTTTGTGAATGATGATGGCGCGGTCGCAAATGGCTTCCACTTCCTGCATAATATGCGTGGAAAGCATAATTGTTTTCTTTGTGCCTATTGACCTGATCAAATTCCTGATCTCATGGATCTGGTTGGGATCAAGCCCAGAGGTCGGTTCATCCAGGATGAGGACCTCAGGGTCATGGATGAGTGCCTGGGCCAACCCGACACGCTGCCGGTAACCTTTGGAAAGTGCGCCGATCTTTTTTTTCTGCTCCAGAGCCAGGCCTGTCAGTTCAATCATTTCTGCAACCCTTTCCTTGATATTTCCTTTGATTTTATGGATCCCTGCGATAAATTCCAGGTATTCCCTTACATACATTTCCAGGTATAGCGGGTTGTGTTCGGGAAGATAACCAACTTTTTCCCTGACCTGAAGAGATTCTTCAAAAATATCATGGCCACACACACTGACTTCACCTTCTGTAGGAGGGATGAAACAGGTGATGATCTTCATCAACGTAGACTTGCCGGCACCGTTTGGACCAAGCAAGCCGACAATTTCGCCCGGTTTTATTTCAAAACTCACATCATCCAGCGCACGCTGCCTGCCATATAGCTTGATGACTTTCCTGACTTCAATTGACATTCCTTTTGCTGTTCTGTAATGGAACGAAATTAATAAAATAATTATATTTACTTCTTATTAATATCACTTCCGAAGTTGTTAACCTTTGCCAAAATTATTTCTATGATTAATCTATCTCAACGGTTAATTATCATAGTTGTTTTATTGTTAACCATTTTTATAAAACATGCTAACGGACAAGCAGATTCTACGCTTGATTTTCCCGATGATGGTTCCCATTATGATTGTAACCTGATACAAGGATTGCCATTGGTGCATGTCAATGATATCTTTGAGCTGAATCCACAGATGTTTAACGCATCTAAATTCGGTTCTTTTTATAGCAATGGTTTCAGCATATCGGATAATTACACCTGGTTCGATGGGGTTCCGGTCAGATTTGCGGAAGAAATGCCTTTGAGATTGATTGGGTCTGCGAAATTCGATTCTTTTGAAGATTATTTTGACCATGGAAATAGTCTGACCGGCTTTTGCAATTTTTTGCCTACTTCATCTCCTGACAGTTTTTCCTTTAGGATCGAAAGTAATATCACGCTTCTGCATAAGCAATTCAATGATAATGATCTGCAGCTCATCCTGTCAGGTCCGATCAGGTTTAACAAGTCTGGTAATAAGGGAAATGTTTCATTGAGCTACCTGTTGGCATCCAGGCTGTTTTCTTCAGCGGATGCTTATCCTTCATATATTTCCCGCGATCATGCTTCTGACGAATATCTTGATTTCCTGGCCGACAATCCGCTAAGAGCAGCAGGGGAATGGGACGGAACATATGAGAATGCACTTTATACCGAAGCTCCTGATGCAGTGAGTTCTTTCTTTAATACCAATGCCGCGAAAAAGGGATATTCGCTGTACGGCAATCTTCAGGCTGATTTTCAGAACGGAATGAGCATAAAACTAGGTACCTATACGGTATCCAAAAAAGAGATAATTCCTATCTATGAGAATTATTTTTTCAACCAGAATGGAAATCCTGAAAAATCAACCATTTATTCGAACAATTACCTTCGGTTTGAGCAACAGGTTAATACCGGTGCATCAGTCCGGTTTCATTACCAGGTGCAGGGACAGTATTCCTATTATCATGCAGTGACCCAGGACCCGAATTACGGCAAGGATTATTTCAGCTATGGCTATGCAGGTAAATTCGATACTTATAAAACACCGACTTTTCAGATAGGTTCCGATTCCATTAATGGAAATTTTTACGATGAGGCCTGGATTCTAAATTCCTGGGATTATGACACTTTGGTGGAATTCTCACCGGGGGATCTGAATCCCGGGTTGGCCGCCTATACTTCATCTTATTTTTCAATTTACGAGGGTGAGCCAATAGGTAATTATCAAAACCTGGACCAGGTACAATTGGGGGGTGGCCTGCTCAACGGTCAACGGCCAAATAATGTCTACGGCCTTTATTACAACGCCGGTACTGTTTACAATGAATATTCCGTTAAGGATCAACACCAGGTCAAAATCTTTGCGAGCGGTGACCTGATTATTGGCAAGCATAAGATAAACCTTGGATTTCAGTTCAACAGGGACTCTTATTCATCCTATCAGATTCATCCAACCGGTCTTTGGTCACTAATGAGGAGCATCACCAATTTTCACCTGCGGGAATTAGATTTCGAACATCCGTATGTCCACGAAGGTGATTTACTTGATACTATTTATTATAGCAGGAAATATGATGAGATTTCGCAAAGAAATTTTGACTTTAATCTGCGCAAAAAACTTGGCCTGCCTACCGATGGACTCGAATTTATCGACATTGATTCCTATGATTTCAGTACTAATTCGATCAACTATTTTGATAAAGACGGTGTAAAACATACTGTAAATTGTGGGCAGGAGTTATTCTCTATTGATATGTTCACCGCGGATGAATTGCTGAATGACGGTATTGGTTCCTATGTCGCATACGTTGGTTATGATTATGTAGGAAACCGGATTCGGAATAAAGTGTCTTTTGATGATTTTTTCACAGCCAAAGATAACCAGGGTGAATATACGCGGCAGACAGGCGCCTATGTTCCGATGAACTATTCTGCTTATGCCGACTATCAGCTGAATCTGAAAGGTTGGTCGATCATTGCCGGTTTCAGGATAGATGCCTTTGATGCCAACCAGCAGGTACTGAAAGATCCTTATTTATTATATGAAGCCTATACAGCCGGAGATTTGGCCGATATTCCCGGATTTTCCGTTGAGCCACCTACGGGAATCGGCAATAATTTTGTGGTTTATGTTGACAATTTTTGGAATCCTACTCAAATTGTGGGATATCGTGATGGTGATCAGTGGTACGACAGCAATGGAGATCCTATAAGCGATGCTACCGAACTGGATGTTGGATCCGGTGTTTCCCCTTATCTTATTCATCCCGAACAGGAACATGTAACTACTGATGTTTTTACCAGGAATAAGATTTATTTTAATTTTTTACCCCAGATAAGCATTCAAAAGAAGTTAAAAAATTGGCTGCTTCTATCATTTCGATATAATTCGGCTGTCCGGAATCCAAATCCGGAAATAACCTTTTCCGATCCTGCAACTTATTATTTTTTTGACAATCTATCAGGTTGGATTCCTAACGGATCCCTGAAACCTGAAAGAACAGACAAGTTCAGGGCCGGATTTTCGGTTTTGCCTTTTCCGGGATTTCTTATTTCAGCTGAAGGATATGTGGATTATTTAAATAATATTATCTATCTTACCAGAAGAGTCGGCGCTTATCCTAAAGATTATAGTTCTTTTGAAAATCTTGATGACCCTTTCATCCAGTACGGCGCAGACCTGGCCATAAGCCGCAGATCGGGTAAGACCTCCGGGTTTAATTATGGACTTACTTATCATTTATTGTTCAACAAAGATAATCCATCATACCACCTGTATGATTTTCTTGTTCCCAAAAACCTGGTAAAAGGTTACCTGCAGTTTAATACAGGATACGGAAATGATTATATGGGGCCTTCCGGATCAGTTAATTATTCGCTTTTTAGTAGCATCGGCCTGGGGGTGTATGGCCATTTTCACTCCGGGGTTTACTATATGAAGACTAGAAACCCCGATGGTTCCTCATACACTTTATACACTCATTCTACGACCATGCCGGCACAGGCATACCTTGACTTAAAGATTGAAAAGGGATTTCATTTTAAAAATGACAGGTACATGCTGAACTTGTACTGCACGATTCAGAATCTTTTCAATTCAAAGATAATTTACAAGGTCTATCGCTATACCGGGAAACCAGATGATAACGGATATCTTTCTGCCCCGGAAAGCCAGAAACAAATTTCCGGGGCTCTTTCCGAAGAGTCTTACCGTTATTTATACGCCAATTATATCAATGATCCGCGGAATTATGGCCTGCCCAGGAGGACAACTTTCGGGGTAAGTTTTAGTTTTTAGTCCAATAATCCGTGTAAATCCGTTGCATCCGTGTTTATCCGTGTGCCATATAAAATAGCACACGGATGACACGGATATTACGGATGACCACTGATATTTCTTTCCCGGAAATACCACAAACCTATACCTGCCAAGATAATCAACTGTCCAATTCCAAAAACTACCCAGTTGAATTCCTGCGGCACATAATGTGTTGCAAATTCAATAAGCCGTCCGGTATCTTTAGGGAAGAAGATTTCAGACACTGAAAAACTCGGATGTAAGAAACTGACGTAATCTTCAATATAAGACCAGAAAACAATAAGTGATCCTGCTGCCAGCATTATCCATTCCCGCATCTTAACCGGCCATAGCTTATCCTTTGACTGGAAATACCAGATCAATACTCCAAAGATTATCATGGTAATGGCATTGATGACTGGCGCCAGGACGGGCCCCACCCAGGTTGTCGGCAACAGGAAAAGAATATCCCAGGTAAAAAGGCTTTCTGGCCATCCCAGAAGAAGTTTCAGGAAAATATAAAAGAAGATGTCCCATATGCCAAAAGCAAAGATGAAGAACCCGAACTTTTCTAACCTTGTCCTCCCTGCAATAAATCCAACAGAGCCCAGCATGACCAGCGTTGCGAATTCCCTGAAAATTTCAGTTAATGCGATATGCATATTCATTATTTTCAGCGGAAATGCAAATCCTTCCGGGTAATAAATCTCCCTGAGATAAATAACCACGGAGCTTTCCATGAACCCCATTGCTACCGCGAAAAAGGTGACCGCAATGAAGACTGCCAGAGAAATTCTTTTCATAATCTGCTAACGGATTGTGCCCATTTTTATTACAATTTCGGGTCCCCTCCGAAATGTCTTTTCTTTGCAACAAAAGCACCAAAACACTAAATCTCACCACTAGCATTTTTTGGCAATAAAAAATGATCGAACCATAATCGAGTTGTATTTGTACTCCGATATGCCTGGGAAATATGTATTATATTTACTCTCATATTATGGCCAATATCTTTGAAAATGAAAAAATTATCAAGATTAATGATAAATATTGCGAACTGGAATTGGGATAAAATAGCCAATATATCTGTGGTTATAGGAATATTTATCGCAATATTTACATTTATTAATTCAAATAAGCAATTTAAAGAGAGTTTAAAACTAAGTGAACAAATATCTAGAAAGGACAGTATTCTTTTTGCTAAGCAGCTTGAAATTTCCCAAGATCCAATAATCAGAATCCTTCCTGAAAATGAAATTTCTGGCGATATTGCTAATTTTAATCTCCATGTGAAGAATTATGGTATCTCCGAATTAGAAAATATTCAAATATTTGTCGATTATTTTGTAGCACTTAGCCAAAAAAGCAAAGAAATAACATTGATAAGTTTTGGCACTATATCAACAGCACCAAATACTTATATTTCGACACTTAAAGCAAATGAAATAAATGACTTCACAATTTCATTTAGCAGTACTCTAAAACAAATGTCTGACTTCTATTCATCCCCCAATTTAAAAGGCCAACGAATGGAATTGGTTAGGTTTATAATTAAATATGACAGAAAAATTGATGGCAAAAGATATATATAAAAAAGTCTATATCATTGCAGGACACGGCGATTATTTGTTGGATTTTAATGAAAGAGGAATTAGCACTCCGTTAATATTATTCACTTTAGATGATATTAAAAGGATCTTAGGGATAACCGAATAAAAAATACTGGGCGAAAGACGCGCAAAGGCCAGCCCGGGCTTCACAATTTGGAATTGCCGGCAGATTCCCGCTTTCGCGGGAATGACGCAGTGGGAGAGGAAAAACAAACCGGCGCGGCACACCTCTGTCAATATTTTAAGGCGTGCCGCGCCGTCTTCTAATCCCCCGTGATCCCCGTCATTCTCGCGCAAGCGGGAATCTATTTGCAAACTGTATCTTTAGTATTAATTTTACACGGTCCAGACACTACTTGCCTGGCGCTAATTTCTTTCTTTTGAAGTATGAAACTGACAAATAAAGCAATATTAATACTGATTATTATAGTAGCTGCGGCGTTAAGGTTATATCATTTAACTGAAATTCCTTATACGTATGATGAATTCAGCGCTCTTTTCCGGACCCACTTTGATAGTTTTTCTGAGTTAATTGAAAAAGGAGTAAAAGTCGACACGCTTCCTGCGGGCATCCAGGTATGGCTCTATTTCTGGACAAAATTATGGGGATATTCCGAATGGATCGTGAAACTGCCATTTATCCTTTGCGGGATTCTATCGGTTTACCTTATATATCTGATTGCCAGGAAATGGTATAATGAAACGGTCGCACTAATCTCAGCTTCATTTCTTGCAAGTATCCAGTATACTATCATGTACAGTCAAATTGCCCGGCCGTATTCGAACGGGCTGTTTTTTTCATTGTTGATGGTCTATTTCTGGACTAAAATCATGCTATCCCCCCAAAAAAGGTTCTGGCTGAATAGTTTCCTTTTTATAATATCAGCTTCATTATGTGCATACAATCACCACTTTAGCTTATTGTTTGCCGCTATTGTAGGTGTAAGTGGATTATTTTTTATACGTAGACAATATTTACTGAAATACATAATCAGTAACGTTATTATCATGTTACTGTATATTCCTCATATTAGGATATTATTATACCAGTTAAACATGGGTGGCAATGAAGGATGGCTGGGAAAAATTAACAATGACTTCATTTTAAATTACCTTGGTTATACCTTTAATTTTTCAGTAATTTCTTATGTGCTTGCCATATTGCTAATCTTATTTGGCTTCTTAAAAATAAAAAAGCAGGATATTAACTATCACCACTTTATATTGTTTGCTTGTTGGTTTTTCATCCCTTTTTTAATTGGATTTTTTTATTCAAAATATGTTAATAATGTCCTTCAGTATTCTGTTCTGATTTTCAGTTTCCCGTTTTTGTATTTTATTTTGTTTGGTCATATAAAACCTCAGAAAACAATAATTAATCTACTGCTTGTTCTGGCTATCCTGTCTATAAACATTTATTCTGTCATAATTGTGAGAAAACATTATACTTTGTTCTACAATGCGCAGTATATAAATGTTTTAACTGATCATCAAAAGGCGATAAACTCATATATAGGTATTGCATCAATCATTGATTCAGATAAAAACATATCCCGTTATTACTTTGAAAATTTAAAAATTGATACGAACTTTATTTGGTTTGATTCTTTTTCTACTATAAATAATCTTATCACTTATCTTGAGAAGCAAAGCCAATTATCTGATTATCTTTATTTTGGTTGTTTATCCTACAATAATCCATTATCTGTTCCAGTAATACAGGACTATTACCCTGCTATAGAAGTGCAAAATAACTATGCAGGCGGAACAAGCTTTATATTTTCGAAAGCAGTAAAGAAAGAGAATAATATTATTGAATATCAGGATTTTGAAATTGAAGGGAAAAAATATTGGTCTTCAATCGATAAAAGAAAAAATGTGGATTCTATATGGTTTTCAGGAAAAACATCTTACTTGATTGATGATAAAACAAAATGGTCACCAGCCTATTCAAGATCATTAAAGGAGATAATTTCAAATGAAAATGACTTTATAGATGTATCAGTTAAAACCTATTTACTTGATAAACATAATGATGCTATCCTCATAGCTTCTTTAGATTCTAAGGGTAAGAATATTTATTGGGGAGGTGCACGATTCGATTTGTTTTATTCAGACGAGGAAGCAAATAAGAATTGGACTACGATTCATTACTCCCTCAAGCTTTCCGATATAAATATAAACAGTCAGGATATTCAGTTAAGGATTTATATCTGGAATAAAGGCAAGGATAACTTTTTGATTGATGATTTTACAATAAAATTAAGAAAGGGAAATCCGGTGGTTTATGGCTTAATTGAAAAGTTATAGAAATGATGTTTTAATTTTTTTATCCGCCTTCATTTGTTAAAACCAAAATTTCATTCTATCTTTGCACCCCATTTTCAGAAGGTAATCTTTAACTATTGAAACATAGCCATCGATGGATACTTTGAGTTACAGAACAATCAGCGCTAAGAAGGAAACCGTTGTCAAAGAATGGGTTCTGCTGAATGCTGAAGGACAAGTGCTGGGGCGACTGGCATCGCATGCGGCCAAGATGCTGCGTGGTAAAAATAAGCCTTATTACACCCCTCACGTTGATTGTGGTGACCATGTGGTGATCATCAATGCCGAAAAAATAGTGCTTACCGGAAATAAAATGACTGGCAAGGAATACGTTACACACAGCGGCTATCCGGGTGGTAAGAAGATCCATTCACCGGCGGAGTTATTGAAGAAAAGGCCAACTGCAGTGGTTGAGGAGGCAATCCGGGGAATGCTGCCAAGAACAAGATTGGGCAGGGAAATATACCGCAACCTTCACGTTTATGCCGGCCCGGAGCATCCTCACCAGGGCCAGTCACCAAAAGAAATTGATATCAATACCATTAAATAGTCAATATGGAAGTCATTAACGCAACCGGAAGAAGAAAAACAGCCGTTGCCCGAGTATACCTTAAAGAAGGAACAGGACAGGTTACTGTTAACAAGCGTGACGTAAAAGATTATTTTCCGACATCAGTTCTTCAATATACGGTCAAACAAGCCTTTGAGGTTACTCAGACTGAAAATAAATTTGACATCAACGTCAATCTCGACGGCGGTGGTTACAAAGGCCAGGCTGAAGCGCTCCGGATGGCTATTGCCCGCGCACTGGTCAAATTAAACCCGGAGTTTCGCAAGGCATTAAAAGATAAAGGCCTCTTACGCAGAGATCCCAGGATGGTTGAAAGGAAGAAACCGGGCCAGCCAGGCGCACGGAGAAGATTCCAGTTCAGCAAACGTTAACGGATCGCTCCCCCGAAAAAGAGTGTTTAGTATCTAAACCGCCAGGACTATCGCTATTACAGATGCTACCTGGAGGTTGATAAATCAGAAGGTAAACATAAATCTACAATTCATGGCAAGAACAACTTTCGAAGAATTATTGGACGCGGGTGTGCATTTTGGCCACCTCAGAAGAAAATGGAATCCTAACATGGCTCCTTTTATTTTCATGGAGCGCAATGGAATCCACATTATTGATCTTTACAAAACAATGGCCAAGATCGAGGAATCGGCGTCGGCATTGAAACAGATCACTAAGTCAGGCCGCAAGGTCCTCTTTGTAGCTACAAAAAAACAGGCAAAGGAAATCGTTGCCACGCAGGTCCAGAAAGTGGGCATGCCTTATGTGGTAGAACGCTGGCCGGGCGGTATGCTGACCAACTTTGCCACGATCCGTAAAGCGGTGCGAAAAATGGGTTCCATCGATAAACTGATGGCAACCAGCAACTTTAAAAGCCTCTCCAAACGCGAACGTCTTCAAATTGACCGTGAGCGTCAGAAACTGGAGAAACAGCTTGGAAGTATTGCCGATCTTAACCGTTTACCCTCTGCTATCTTTGTTGTTGATATTTTGAAAGAAAAAATCGCGATTGCAGAAGCACGAAAATTGAATATCCCGACTTTCGCTATTGTCGATACAAACTCTGATCCCAATATTATTGATTTCCCCATCCCGGGCAACGATGATGCTTCAAAATCAATCGAGCTGATTCTGCGGATTATGGTTCAGGCCATTGAAGAAGGACTGGCAGAAAGAAAGATCGATAAGGAAGCCCGCGGTGAAGAAGATGACAAGGACGAATTTGACCGGCTCGGCGGACCAGCATTCCTGGTTGACAGACTGGATGATGAAGAAGATTCTGAAAGTATCCGTAAAAAGGCTCTCGAGAAACTTTCAAAAGTTAAGAAAGAGGAAGACAGGATGGCTGAAACGAATAAGAGACCACGCAGAGGCCTTGCTAAACCCAAGAAGTAATTATTTCATTCACTAAACAAAGATTCTGATTATTATGGCAAATATAACTGCTGCTGAAGTAAATAAACTCAGACAGATAACCGGGGCAGGAATGATGGATTGCAAAACTGCCCTCATCGAAAGTGATGGCGATGCTACAAAAGCCATCGAGATCCTCCGTAAAAAAGGACAGAAAATCGCCGCCAAACGTGCCGACCGTGAGGCAACTGAAGGAATAATCCTTGCTAAAACCAATGATACACATGATTTTGGCGCCCTGATAATTGTGAACTCCGAAACTGATTTTGTTGCTAAAAGCGATGATTTCATCAATTATGTTAAAGCTGTTCTTGATCTGGCCGTTGCAAAAAAGCCTGCTTCTATGGATGAGCTGAATGCTTTGAACCTGAATGGCAGGACCGTTGAGGAAAACCTTACGGACCTGGTAGGTAAAATAGGTGAAAAACTTGAACTGTCAGGCTATTACACGGTTCGCGCTGAGCTGGTATCAGGATATAATCACCTGGGAAACAAGCTCGCTACGCTGGTTGGGTTAAACAAGAAAGGTATTCCCGGGATCGCGGATGCGGCACATGATGTGGCTATGCAGATTGCAGCCATGAGCCCTATCGCCATCGACCGCGATGATATCGATGCCACAACGATTGAAAAAGAAATCGAGATTGGCATGGAGCAGGCCCGCAGGGAAGGAAAACCGGAAAATATGCTCGAAAAAATTGCGATTGGAAAGCTCAATAAATTCTACAAGGAAAATACCCTGCTGAACCAGGAATTTATTAAGGATAATACCAAAACGATCAGGCAGTATTTGCAGGGATTCGATAAGGATTTGACCGTTGCTGCTTTTTGCAGGCAGAAATTAGGGGTCTGAATACCAGGTAATTTTTTCACCAGGTTAGTCAACATTATCATGCAGAAACGAATTCCCGGACCTTATCTCAGTTCCTTTGGTATCATTGTCTTCATAAAGAGAATACTTTGAAACCCGGGCCTCACCCGAGGGAACAGAATTTGTAAGTTCTACATTGCGGCGGACATAGGCGGGTTCGTTCTCCATTTCTTCGATGGCGCTCTCATCTTTAAGTTTCATGCTTAAATTTCTGAGCCGTTCAATTCTTTCCTGGGATTTCAGGTCGATCGACGGGCGAGTGGAAGTATTATCGGTCCCGTGAATTGAATCGCCGCCGGGCTTTTTAATGTACAGCTCAAATGGCTTCATTTCAACCGGCTTCCTGGATTTTTCTCCTGATAATTCCTCTCCGTTAAGCTTTTTCTCTTTAGCTTCCGGCTGGGTGACTAAAATTTCTTCTTTTTCCAGGATTTCATCGTCTTCCTGCTGCGAAAACTCGAAAACAAATGTCCTTTCATCTTCTTTCCAGGCTTTACTCACGGGTTGTTCCTCGATAACAGGGGATTCTTCCTCCTCCGGCTTGCTGATCAATGTAATGGGTTCAGGATCAATGACCGGGATTGACTCTGTGCTTTCTTCGAAAATACTGTTTTCCAGGATTGGTTTGCGGATAATTTCTATCCTTCCCGTGATTTCTGTAAAATCTTCTTTTGAAGCAGCTATAGGCAATGGCAGCTCAGTTTTGATTTCATCGTTCAATGCATGCCTGATCTTAACATCCTGGCCGGCAGCAGCTTTTCTTTCAGCATCAAATCCGGTTGCAATCAGGGTAATGCTGATTTTCTTGCCGAGTGTCTCATCGTATCCGTTTCCCCAGATAATCTCAGCCTGCGACTTTGCTTCCCGCTGGATATAGTCTGTGATTTCGGTGACTTCATCCATGGAGATTTCTTCCAGCCCGGAGGTAATATAAAGCAATACATCGCTGGCACCTTCAATTTCATTATCATTCAGCAATGGAGAGGAAAGGGCTGCTTTCACAGCTTCAATCGCCCTGTTTTCCCCTTCTGCCTGGGCGCATCCCATAATGGCTTTGCCGCTATTGTTCATCACGGTCCTGACATCTTCAAAATCAACATTGATATAACCTGTTACTGTAATGATTTCGGCAATGCCCCTTGCGGCTGTGGTCAGCACGTCATCGGCTTTGTCGAAAGCTTCGGAAAGTTTAAGGTCACCGTATAATTCACGGAGTTTATCATTGCAGATGATCAGCAAGGTGTCGACGCATTTCCTTAATTCCTGGATCCCTTCATCAGCCTGGAATTTTCGTTTTTTCCCTTCAAACGTAAAAGGGATAGTAACAATGCCTACCGTAAGGATACCCAGCTCTTTGGCAATGGCTGCGATTACCGGAGCGGCGCCGGTCCCGGTTCCCCCTCCCATCCCGGCCGTGATAAATAACATCTGCGTATTCTTTTCGAGGATTTCCCTGATCTGATCGACCTTCTGCCGGGCAGACTCTTTTCCTACCGCGGGCATTGAACCGGCCCCAAGACCTTTTTCACCTAACTGGATTTTTGTGGGAACCGGTGAAGAATCCATTGCCTGGGCGTCTGTATTGCAAATGATGAAATCCACCCCTTTGATACCCTGGCGGAACATATGGTTAACTGCATTAGATCCGCCACCGCCAACACCAATTACTTTTATAATGGATGATTGGTTTTTCGGCATATCAAATTTGATCATTTCTTTCATGGTTTTCAGGATTTTAAAAGTATTGGTTTTATAAATTTGATTAGCTATTTTCCAGAATAATTATAAACAAGATGATTGTTGATAACTGCGGCTTACAACTCATCCCCCTCAAACCAATCCTGGATCCTTTTTAGAAATCCGTTGGATTTAGATTTCTTCTCAACTTTCTGTTCCCGCTCAACTGATTTTACTTTTTCAGGGCTCTTGATATCCTCCCTTACCTTCTCCCGTATGTAACGCTCTACCCCCTGTATAACCAGTCCAATGCCGGTTGCGTACATCGGGCTGGCCATTTCATCTGGTGTTCCGGGTGCCAGGTGTTCATTTGGATAGCCGATCCTGGTATCCATGCCTGTCATGAATTCGGTTAATTGTGCTAAATGTTTGAGTAAAGCTCCTCCTCCGGTAAGCACTATCCCGCCGATCAGTTTCTTCTCATACCCGGAATTTTTGATCTCATAATAAATGTGTTCAATGATTTCTTCCATCCTGGCCTGGATGATGCTGGCGAGGTTCCGTAGCGTGATCTCCTTGGGCTGTCTTCCCCGTAGGCCGGGAATAGCCACGACTTCATCATCCCTGTTTTCGCTGGCTAAGGCCGAACCGAATTTAATCTTAAGCTCTTCCGCATGCTTTTTAATGATCGAACATCCTTCCTTAATATCTTCCGTCAGGATTTCACCACCGAATGGAATAACGGAAGTGTGCCTGATAATGCCATCCTGGAAAATCGCAATGTCGGTAGTCCCGCCACCGATATCCACAAGGACAACCCCTGCTTCTTTTTCTTCTTCACTTAAAACGGAGTCCGCGGATGCAATTGGCTCCAGGATCAGATCGACTACCTCCAGGTTTGCCTTTCTGACACACTTGTAAATATTCTTGGCCGCTGCAGTCTGGCCGATAATGATGTGGAAATTAGCCTCCAGCGTATTGCCCAGCATGCCTATCGGTTGCTTGATGCCCTCTTCGCCGTCGATGATGTATTCCTGCGGAATTACATCTATGATCTCCTCACCGGGATTCATGTTCAGGTTGAACATGCTCTGGTGCAGCGTATCAATATCCATCTGGCTTATCTCGGTCTCGATTTCTTTTCTGATTATAGTCCCTTTATGCTGCAAACTCTTGATGTGCTGGCCCGCTATCCCTACATTGACATATTTGATGTCGACACCGGAACTTTTCTCTGCCAGCTCAATTGCGGTCCTGATGGATTGAACCGTATTTTCAATATTGGAAACAACACCTCTTTTAACTCCGATCGACTCCGTATTACCGTAGCCAAGGATCTCGATTTTGCCGTGTTCGTTCCGCCGGCCTACAATAGCTGCAATTTTAGTTGTGCCAATGTCTAAACCTACAATGATATCAGTCTTGTTCATATTCAATATATTTTAAGCAAACAACCTGGTTTTTATATTTTAAATTGATTGATTTATATGTATTCCAATCCATATTACTCATCACTTTCTGGTAGAAGGTTTTCAGGTTTTCCAGTTTTTCGCGCGCATCAACGGCACTCCCGAAAATGATAGCCTGTGATCCGATTTTTGGTACCAGTTCTATCTCCTTTTTTTCCGTGATATAAATCTGGTCAATGAAGGATTTTAGAAAATCGTCTTTGGAAATATAATACGCAACAGGGAATACCTGGTGCAATACTGAACTGTCAGGGAAGGTGTTTAGCGACCTTTCACTTTTATCCAATGATACAAACTGATCAGCGATAAATCCGTTGGCGATCAGGACGTGAGAAGGATGTTCCGGGTTTACAGGCATGACACAGCCGGTAAAATCAAGGTAAAACTGATTGTCTTCCAGGTTAACCACCCTGACCAGCGGCTCCCGGACCCTGGCCTTCAGCATCAGGTTACCCCCGATAGTCTGAAATACTTCACAGGATGAAACATAAGGGTTGCCTTGTACCATATTTTCCAGTTGATAAAGGTCTATCCTGGCAATCAGTGAGCCTTCTATTTCTCCGAATCTATCAATGATGAGGCTGGTGATCTCCTCTGATGTGATCATGGACTGCTCAGAAGGGTTAAGCACATCTACGCGGAAACTCTTGCAGATCTTTTGCTGATATCCCAGGTCAGTAAAGGCTAATAAAATTATAGTCCCTGCAACCAGGATTGTCATGAGTGATATGTGCAGGAACTTTTTCATGAGATTAGAATTTTTATGATCGGTTCAATCAGAAGATCGATATCGCCGGCACCCATGGTCAGGAATACTTCAGGTTTTTCAGCTTTGAGCATTTTCAAAACTTCCGGCCTGGATAACAATTTCTTATTTTTTTGATGCATCAGGTCCAGGATAAGATCTGAAGTCACGCCGGGTACTGGAAGTTCTCTTGCCGGATATATATCAAGCAGCCATGTTTCATCCAGCAGATCAAGGCTTTGTGCAAAACCGGCAGCAAAATCTTTCGTCCTGGAAAAAAGATGCGGCTGGAACAGGCCGGTGATCTTTTTGCCGGGATAAAGCATGCGTACGGCTGAGATAAAAGCTTCGAGTTCCTGTGGGTGATGGGCATAATCATCTATATAAACCCGTCCGGGCTGTTGTATCCTGATGTCAAAACGACGCCTGACACCGGTAAAAGTCCTGATGCCATCCAGTATCTTGCCGGGATCCACTCCGATGCTCAAGCAGACCGCCACTGCGGCCAGGGCATTTTCAACATTATATTTTCCGGGGACCTGTAGCTGAACATCACGGTATTGATGCCCGCCAATGAATATGTCGAAAAGCTGTAAGCCTTTTTCCGGTCTTAGATTAAAGGCTGAAATATCTGAGCTCTCATCTGCGGCATAATCGACCCTGGTGGTAGTCTGATTCGGGCTTAACTGCAGTCCGTTCCGGATGATCAGTTTTCCATCGGGCTTGATATTCCGGGCAAATTCGTTAAATGACCTGTTCATTTCACCGGCTGTCCCGTATATATCCAGGTGATCCGGATCCATCGCGGAAATGACGGCAATATCAGGATGCAGATACAGGAAAGAACGGTCATACTCATCAGCTTCCACGACCATGATATCTTCCTTGCCTGTGGTAATGAAGTTCGATTGGTAGTTATTACTGATCCCGCCGATCAGAGCAGTCATTTGGTAATCCGCACTTTTAAGGATATGGGCGATGAGGGAGCTGATTGATGTTTTACCATGGGTGCCGGCGACCGCCACTGTCAATTTTCCTTCCGTAATTTTCCCCATGACCTGAGATCTTTTAAACATGGGAATTCCACTCTCCTTCAGGAATCTATATTCTTCGAGTCCCTGCGGAATGGCCGGGGTATATATGACCAGGTCGATATCACCCGGGACCTTGGAAGGGTCATCTTCAAAATGAATGATCATGCCTTCATTCGTCAATTCACCGGTTAGTGCCGATGGAGTTTTATCATAACCTTGAATAACCATTCCTTTTGCCTGGAAATACCTGGCAAGGGCGCTCATACCGATTCCGCCTATGCCTAAGAAGTATACCTTCCGTATTTGATCCAGATCAAACTTCATTTTTTAATCAGCGCTATAATTTCATCTGCTATCTTATCATCTGCATCAGCTATGGCGAATGTCCCAATCTGTTTTTCCAGTTTTTCCCGGTGTGCATCATCTCTGAGAAGTTGCAGCAAAAGGGCTGGCAGCTTTTCTTTAGCTTCCTGGTCTATAATGACCATGGCGGCCTCTTTTGCTTCCAGTCTCCTTGCATTTTTCATCTGGTGGTCCTCAGCCGCGGTAGGCAACGGGATAAAAATCACAGGCTTGCTGACAGCAGCCAGTTCGGCAATGGCAATGGCGCCGGCACGTGATATGACCAGATCGGCCAGGGCGTAGGCCAGGTCCATCCGTTGAATAAAATCAACCACCTTCACATTTACATAACCAATTTTTTGACAGGCATCTTTAGCCCTTTGTTCGAAATTACGGCCGGTTTGCCAGAGTAACTGGACCCGGTTTTCTTTTAGCATCGGGAGCAGCATTTCAATACAGGTATTGATGGAATAAGCACCCTGACTGCCTCCTACAACAAAAACGGTCTTTTTTTCTGCATTTAAGCTGAAGTGGGATCCGGCCTCACCTCTCTTGCCCTGGATTTCTATGATTTCTTTTCTTACAGGATTTCCTGTTATAATGATTTTATGTGAAGGGAAGAATTTTTCCATTCCCTCATAAGCAACACAGATCTTTTCTGCTTTTTTACCGAGCAACTTGTTTGTGATACCCGGAAAAGAATTTTGTTCCTGGATAAGCGTGGGAATGCCCAGCATTCCCGCAGCCCGGAGTGCCGGGCCGCTGGCATAACCCCCAACCCCAACAGCCACATCAGCCTTGAAACGACGGATTATACAGGCAGCTTTGAACAGGCTGTGCATTACTTTCAAAGGAAACATCAGGTTACCGGCAGATAATTCCCTTTTCAACCCGCTTATCCAAAGTCCTTTTATCGGAAACCCGGCTGCAGGGACCTTTTCCATCTCCATTTTGCCTTTTGCTCCAATAAAGAGTATCTGTGCCTGCGGAAGCTTCTTTTTCAATGCACGGGCGATGGCCAGGGCCGGGAAAATATGTCCTCCCGTTCCACCTCCGCTTATAATGATATGTGGATCAGGCCGTGGCATAATTCTCCTGGATTTCATCCGGTTCTTCATCCTTTGCACCTTTATTGACCTCCTTGCTGACACTCAGTATAATCCCGATAGAGAGACTTGTGAACCAGATGGAGGTGCCGCCCATGCTTACCAGTGGCAAAGGCTGGCCTGTCACGGGCAGGAGGTCTACCGCAACACCCATATTGATGAGGGCCTGGAAGACCAGGCTAAAAGCTACCCCGATTGTCAGAAAGGCCCCGAATGTGCGGGGTATCTTGGTCACTATCCTTACCGCTCTGAATAAAAGGATCATATAAAGAAGCACTACAAAGGACCCTCCGATTAAACCATATTCTTCCAGAACAATAGCGAAAATAAAGTCGGAATAGGGATGTGACAGGAAGTTCCGTTGGGTGCTGTTGCCGGGCATCTTACCTATCACTCCTCCGGAAGCCACTGCAATTTTTGATTGAGTGACCTGGTCTTCTTCCGTGCCGCCGCCTGAAAAAGTCTCAATCCTGTGCTGCCAGGTTTCCAGTCTGCCCTGCTTCTCCTTTGGCAGAAGCAGCATTATGCAGATGAAGAGGGCAAAAGCTCCCGCTGCAATTCCAACAAGGCGTAAAAGGTTTAGCCAGCGTATCCTTCCAATAAACAGCAACAACAAGCTTGTAATGAAAAGCATGACAGCGGTTGAAAGATTTGAGGGGAGAATCAGGCCGCAAACTAAAATAATAGGAACCATGACCGGTAAAAGCAGTGATTTGAAGTTATGGAGAGCCTCCTGTTTCTTGGTTAAAATCCGGGCCAGGTAAATGATCAGGGTTAACTTCGCAAGGTCAGAAGCCTGGAAGGTTAGGCCAAAAGGCAGTGGCAGGGCTCTCTTTGCCTCGTTTACATCCTTACCGAAAAACAAAGTAACGATGAGCAGGGGAATGGCAATGTATAGCGCAATTTGAAATATCCGGGAATAGTAAGTGTATTTTACCTTATGGGCCAGGTACATCAGTACAAAACCAAGCAGTAAAATGATCAGGTGCTTGACCATATAATAGATCGTATTCCCTTCCTGGTATTTATAAGCAAGAGTGCCGGTGGAACTGTAAACGGCAAGCAGTGAGAGTAGTGACAATAATACTACTACCATCCAGATTACGCGATCACCTTTCATATGAGTGAGTTCGTCTGACATCTTTAGCCTCCCTTATAAATTTTTTATGGCTTCTTTAAACTGGTTTCCACGGTCTTCAAAGTTTTCAAACAGGTCGAAGCTGGCGCAGGCAGGCGATAATAATACAGCCTCACCCCGTTGGGCAAGGCTGTAAGCCGCCTTTACCGCATCATCTGCTGACAGGACCTCAACAATGTTTTCCACTAAGCCGGAAAAAACTTCTTTAATTTTTCGGTTATCTTTTCCCAGGCAGATAATAGCCCTGACTTTTGCCGCAACCAACGGTTCCAGTGAGGCATAATCATTGCCTTTATCAAGGCCGCCGGCAATCCAGATCACATTTTTATGCATGCTTTCCAGGGCAAACCAGGTCGAATTGACATTTGTCGCTTTTGAATCATTGATGTAATCAACACCATGAATGCTGGCAACAAATTCAAGCCGGTGCTCGATATGCTGAAAATCCGAAAGACACTGCTTAATTGTCTCTTTGCGGATATCAAGCAGCCGGGCCGTTATCCCTGCTGCCATTGAATCGTACAGGTTATGTCTGCCCTGTAAGGCTAATTCTTCTAATGTCATGGTAGATTCGTTTTCATTTATATTGAAAAACAATTGATTATCTTGAATATAGGCCCCGTCCGGAAATGCTTTGGCTCCGGCAGTGAAAGGATAAGATCGGGCGGCTATTTCCATTTTCCCTATCTGTTCCCTGAGAACAGGATCATCGAAACAGTAGATAAAATGATCTTTTTCAGTTTGATTGTTGATTACCCTGAATTTCGAACTGATGTATTTCCGGAAATCATAATCATATCTGTCGAGGTGGTCAGGTGTGATATTCAGCAGCACTGCCAGATCAGCCTTTGCCATGAACATCCCGTCAAGCTGAAAGCTGCTGATCTCGAGGACATAAAAGTCATGATTATCATGGGCGACTTTTAGGGCGAAACTATTGCCAACATTACCTGCCAGGCCTACATTCAGTCCTGCAGTTTTCAGAATGTGATGAGTTAGAAGGGTAGTGGTAGTTTTACCGTTGCTGCCTGTGATGAAAATAAGCTTTGCCCTGGTGAACCTGCAGGCAAACTCTATTTCAGATATTACAGGAATCCCTTTCTGCCGTGCCCGAGTTACAACCGGAACATTTTCCGGTATCCCCGGGCTTTTAATGATTTCTCCAGCCCCAAGGATGGTTTCTTCTGTATGTTTATTTTCTTCAAAGTCTATCCCTTCTTCCTGCAGAACTAATTTATATTTATCCTTAATAGAACCTTTATCCGACACCAGGGGACGGAATCCCTTCCGCTTTGCAAGAACCGCAGCCCCGGTCCCGCTTTCGCCTCCCCCTAATATGACGATGTCGAATCTTTTCATCTCTTATCTCAACTTTAAAGTAATGATCGTGATGACGGCCAGAATAATGCCTACAATCATAAAGCGCTGAACAATCTTAGGTTCAGGGTAGCCTAAAACCTGGAAATGATGGTGTAACGGCGACATTTTAAAAATTCTCCGTCCTGCGCCAAAACGACGTTTTGTAATCTTGAAATAACTTACCTGCAGGATCACAGATAGGCTTTCCATCAGGAAAATCCCGCAAAGGATCGGAATTAACAATTCTTTTCTGATAATGATGGCGAAGACCGCAATACTTCCGCCTAATGCCAGGCTTCCCGTGTCGCCCATAAAGACCTGGGCAGGGTAGGAGTTATACCAGAGGAATCCGATGCAACCGCCGACAAAAGAGCCGATAAAAATGGTCAGTTCCCCGGTATTGGGAAGGTACATGATATTCAGGTAATCGGCAAAGACGATGTTACCTGATACCCAAGCCAACAGACCAAGTGTTGCCCCGATGATGGCCGAAGTGCCTGTAGCCAGTCCGTCCATGCCATCAGTGAGGTTTGCACCATTTGAAACAGCTGCAATAATGAAAATTACTAGCGGTATAAAGATTAAGTAAGCATATTTTTCATAATCTGGTCCCAACCATTTAAGCAGGACGGCATAATCGAATTCGTTATCTTTTACAAAAGGGATAGTGGTTTTGGTCGATTTAATCCCTTCACTTTTAAATTTTGAGGAGAGATCACTCCCGCTGACGTGCTGTTCTATAGAAGGGCCGCTTGGCGGCAATTTTTCCCTGAGGACGACGGAATTACTGAGATACATTGTCGCCCCGACGACTATGCCCAGGATAACCTGCGCAAGTATCTTGTACTTTCCGCTCAGGCCATTTTTATTCTTTCTGAATACTTTGATGTAATCATCGAGAAATCCGACAGACCCCAGCCATACTGTGGTAAAGATCATCAGGAGGATGTAAATATTATCGAGTTTGGCAAACAGCAAAGTCGGGATCAGGATGGAGGCGAGGATGATCAATCCTCCCATTGTTGGAGTGCCTTGTTTTGCAAGTTGTCCTTCAAGGCCGAGATCACGGATAGTTTCCCCTACTTGCTTTTTATTCAGGTATTTAATCCACTTTGTGCCAAAAACCAGGGAGATCAGCAAGGAGACAATTACTGCTGCCGCTGTCCTGAAGGAAATGTACTGAAAGACCCCCGCTCCGGGGACATCACAACATCTTTGCAGATAATCAGCTATATAATAAAACATGGCCTATACTGGTTTTTGATTAGCTGGTAATAACATTTCTTCCAATATCTTCTTATCGTCGAATGGGTATCTGATCCCTTTTATTTCCTGGTATTTTTCATGTCCTTTTCCTGCAATAAGGATGATGTCACCGGGTTGTGCAAGATGACAGGCAGTCCTGATTGCTTCTTTGCGATTGACTATTGTCATGACTTTCCGCTGCCTGTCAGCTGTAATTCCCTGCTTCATCTCCTCAATGATCAATTCCGGTTCTTCTGACCGTGGGTTGTCAGAAGTGAGGATGACCAGGTCGCTCCAATCGGCACAGATGCCTGCCATAAGGGGCCGCTTGGACCTGTCACGGTCGCCTCCGGCCCCGACTACGGTTATGAGTTTTTCGTTCCGTGTCCTGAGCTCTCCTATGGTATCCAGCACATTCTTTAAAGCATCGGGCGTGTGGGCGTAATCAATGATACCTGTAATGTTATTGCCGGAATGAATGGTTTCAAACCGCCCTTCTACCGGGGGTATTGAACTTAAACAGGTTAGGATACTTTCAGGAAGTTGACCCAGCAAAACTGATGCGCCATATACGGCCGTGAGATTGTAAGCGTTGAATTCCCCGGTAAGCCTGCAAAAGGTTTCGAGGTTATTGATCGAAAGTTGCAAACCTTCCAGCAGGTTTTCCAGGATCCTGCATTTGAAGTCGGCAGGTGATTTTAAAGCATAGGTCTGGACTTTGGCCCTGGTGTTCTGAACGATCACCTGGCCGTTTTTATCATCCCTGTTAGTTAAAGCAAACGCTTCAGCCGGAAGTTCGTCAAAGAATCTCTTCTTAGCCAGAAGGTATTCCTGGAAAGTCTTGTGATAATCCAGATGATCGTGCGTAATGTTTGTGAATATCCCCCCGGCGAATTTCAGCCCTGCTATCCGGTTTTGTGCTATTGCATGGGAGCTGACCTCCATGAAACAATATTCGCCTCCCTGTTCGACCAGTTTCCGCAGCAGGTAATTCAGCTGTAACGGGTCCGGGGTTGTATGAGTCGAGGGGATTTCCTCATTAAGGATCAGGTTCCGGATGGTTGATAAAAGCCCGCAACCATATCCAAGCTCCGAAAATACCTGGTGAAGAAGGGTCGCAATTGTCGTTTTACCGTTAGTACCAGTGACACCAACGAGGACTAACTCCTCCGAAGGGTTATCATAGAAGTTAGCGGCCATGATGCCGAGTGCTTTGCTGCTGTCTTTAACCTGGATGTATGTGACACCTTCAGCCAGCAATCCGGGCATTTCTTCACAAACAATTACCCGGGCCCCGGATTCCAATGCCATCCGGATATATTGATGACCGTCGGCCTGTGTCCCCCTGACGGCTATGAAAAGATCTCCCGGGGTAATTTTCCGGGAATCGAAATAAATAGCAGGGACCGTTATATGCGGATTACCTACGATCTTAACCGTTCCGGCCTTATATAATATTTCGCTGAGTATTTTCAACGGATTGGGTTTTCCAGGGTTAAGATTATTTCACTGCCTTTTACCAGGGGTGTGCCGGCCGGAAGCGACTGGCTGAATACAATTCCTTTTCCATGAATGACTGAAGAAATACCTGCCTTTTCCATCATGTAAACAGCATCTTTGGCCGTTAAACCGGTCAAATCCGGGATAGTATCACTCCCAAAAAAGGTCGGTTGAAGAAGCATCACCGTCGTGGAACTATCCATGGCCACCCATTCCGGGTTTTGTGATGGTAGTCTTACGGCATAAGACATTGCAGACAAACTGGTCCGCAAATCTTTGTAATCCCCTCTTGCCGCGGCAGGCAAGAACTTTTCGGTAAAATATTTTTTATCATCCTGGTCATGTATATCCAGCTGCGTGGCATACACTTTATTGGCAATCTCTTTGAAAACAGGTGCAGCTACGGCCGCTCCATAGTATTTTCCGGCTTCCGGACGGTTTACAACGATAATACAGGAGTATTTTGGGTTATCAGCCGGGAAATAACCGACGAATGAAGCGTTATACTTTTTTTGCGTGTAACCTTTTGAGCCTTCTGCAATGAGAGCTGTACCGGTTTTACCCGCAATTTTATAAGTTGAATCTTTCAGGATTTTCCCTGTGCCATTCATAACAACGCCCTCCAGTAATGATCTCACGAGTTGAAGGGTAACGGGAGTGCAGACAGCCGGGTTTATTACCACAGGATCGAATTTCTTTATTGTTTGCCCCCCCTCCCGGATCTCGCTTACAAAAAGCGGCTTCACCATCACACCATTATTGGCAATGGCATTATAGAATGTCAGGAGTTGAAGGGGGGTAATCGTTAATTCATAACCGATCGACATCCATGGCAGGCTGGTTCCATACCAGTACTTGCTATCTTTCGGATCCTTGATGTATGGATCTCCTTCTCCCGGGATTTCAATTCCCAGCGGCTTTCCAAGTGACATCTTCCGGAGATGATCCACATACAATTCTGGTTTATTCCCGAAAAGGGAAGTGATAATCTTGGATACGCCCACGTTTGATGATTGTTCGAAAATCTCACGGACACTCATGTAGCTGGAATCCGGTCTGTGGGAATCTTCCATCCAGCGGTTATGGTACTGGACCCTGCCATTGCCAACATAATAATAGTCTGAAAGCTTCACCTGTCCTGTTTCCAGGGCCGTGATGAGAGAGGCAAGCTTAAATGTTGACCCTGGCTCAACCGCTTCACCGATCGAGTAATTATAGGTCTCTTTGTATTGACCGTCTTTTGCATCATATCTCAGGTTGGCAATTGCCCTGATTTCACCGGTCTTTACTTCCATCAGGATGGCACAGCCCTGAAAAGCCTGATTTTCTTCCAGATGCCTGGCAAGGGCAGATTCAGCCAGATCCTGGATATTGATATCAATGGTTGTAATGATGTCTTTACCATCCCTGGGTTCCACTTCCGGATTGTCACTCACCGGGATCCATTCTCCCTGGCTGATCCTTCGCTTTAATTGTTGGCCATCGTAGCCTTTTAGTTCATTGCTGTAGGCCCCTTCCAGTCCGACATAAAGACTTTCGACCGGATTTTCAAATCCGATGGTACGCCGGGCTAAATCCTTATAGGGCAATTCCCTGGTGGTCTTGCGCAGAACGATTAATCCCCCGCTGTATTTGCCTTCGCGGAAGATCGGGAACTTCTTGAGCTTTTTTAATTCATAATATTTTACATGATTCCTGATCAGGTAATACTTGTTGCCGGCTTGTCTTGCATTGAGCAATTCAGATTTATATGCTCTTGCATTTTTATCCTCAAATAGTTGGGACAGCATCATTGATAATGAGTCGATCTTAGAATTGAACAGTTCCGGTATAACAACCTCAGGTGACAGATCCATTCTGATCTCAAATTCCGGGATTGATGAGGCCAACAGGCTTCCGTCACGAGCCATGATATTCCCTCTTAATGCTTCAATTGGAAAATACTTGATTTCCTGCTTCTTGGCCTTTTCCATTAACTCATCCTTAAGGGCAAACTGGATATAAGCAGCCTTTCCGATGATTGCCATTGCGAAGACCAAAACCCCGAAATACACAAGGTAAACCCGCCATAATATGTCCTTCTTTATATCTTTCATGACTTACTTGGTCTTATTGTCCTTGCTGACCATAATCTTCCGGGGAGGGACCATGGACTCACGGATTCCGGTTTCTTCTAATTTGATTGCTATCTCAGATGGCTTACTCTCATACATGAGTTTACTCCTTGAAGAAATATATTCATACCTTAATTCCCTGAGCTCTTCTTCAAGGTCATCGATTTGCCGCTTGGTCTTTTCAACATGGAAAATGTTCGTTATATAAATCACTCCCAGAACCATCAGAAATAATATAAATGGCAATGCCCGCTTGAATTTATCCCTGGTTAAAAAGGTGCCATCAAGCATGGAATGCATTGACTTGCCCACCTTTTTCCTGGTAAAGGGGTTCTTGCTGCCCGGCCGCAGGTAAGAGTTTGCTTTTATTTCTCCTTCTCTTGACATAGTTATATCTTCTCAGCAATCCTTAATTTGGCGCTTCTTGACCGCGGATTGGCCAATTGTTCATCTTTTGATGGAATGATCGCTTTCCTGTTTACAGGACGCATGGGCGCAATCTGTTGGCCATAAAAGTCTTTAACAGGAATACCGTCAAAATTCCCGGTCCTGAAATAGTTTTTTACCAGCCTGTCTTCTAATGAGTGATAAGAGATGACAACCATCCTGGCTCCCGGTTTCAGGATGTCATTCGTGTGTTTCAGCAAATCTTTGAGTGCATCGAGTTCTTCATTGACCTCGATACGGATAGCTTGAAAAGCCTTGGCCAGATATTGGTTTTCCTTGCTCCTGGGCGCGACACGAAGAATAACATTCTTTAATGATTCGGTTGACCCTATGCGCTGAATTGCCCTCTCATTGAGAATTTCTTCTGCCAGCCTTCTTGAATTATCGATTTCACCATATTGTCTGAATAGTTGAATTAATCGAACTGCTGAGTAGGAATTTATGATTTTCGCAGCGTTGAGTTCCTGCCCCTGGTCCATTCGCATATCCAGGTCACCATCCAGGCGTATAGAGAATCCCCTCTCAGGTTGATCAATTTGCCATGACGAAATGCCCAGATCGGCTAATAAACCGTCGATTTGCAGAATTCCCTGAAATTTCAGGAAGTTCTTCAGATAGCGGTAGTTTTGGTGAATAAAGACAAAGCGTTCATCTTTAATCAGGTTGTCATGAACATCTTTGTCGCGGTCGAATGCAATAAGCCTGCCTGAGGATAGCTTTTCCAGGATTTTACGGGAATGTCCGCCACTTCCAAAGGTTACATCCACATAGATCCCTTCAGGATGGATATTCAGGCCTTTAATGCATTCATTCAACAGGACAGGAATGTGGTACATCATTCTTTTGGTTCTACGTCAATATCGCCCATGACCTCTTCAGCCAGGTTTGCGAATTCCTCAGGATCATACGATATTGCTTTTTCGTATTCGTCCTTGTCCCAGATCTCAATCTTGTTGACGACCGAGGCCATAACGATATCCTTGCTGATAGTGGCGAAGTTGAACAGGTCTTTAGGGATAAGCAAACGGCCGGCATTGTCCAGTTCGACAGTTTTCACCCCTGCCATGAACTTCCTGATGAAATCAACATTTTTCTTCCTGAACCGGTTGAGTTTATTGACCCGTGCACTTTCAGCATTCCATTCCGGGACAGGATAAAGCTCAAGGCAGTTACGGAAAATGCCCCGCTTTATTACAAAACCCTGGCTTACCACTTCTGAAAGCTGGTTTTTGAAATCCACTGGAAACATGAGTCTTCCTTTGGAATCAACCCTGCATTCGTATGTCCCGACAATGTTTAACAAGGATCTAAGGAATTTTGACGTAAATATAGATTGGTTTTACCACATTTTACCACCTTTTACCACTTTTTAACTAACAAGGTTTCATTTTTTATTAACAATTTTCAGTTTAAATCATATAAATTATTGTGGAGCAATCATATAATCAGGCAGAAGGAGGCGGTTGAGCACAGTGTAATACTAGAATTATCAAGACAAATCATGAAAATTGAAATATTGATTAAATTTGTTCTGGAAACAATGTTTATGGAATCTATGGTTCATCGAAAATTAAGGGAAGAACTGCCTGTTATTTCGGACAAGTTTATTGATATCGAGGGGGTATTTCGTGCAAAAAACCCCCGTATGGCTAAAAGCATACCAGGCTTTGTTTTTCGGTTGTTGGGAAGAATCATCCATCAGGATGAGTTAAATGATTTTATTTATAAGAACAGGAACAAGTGGGGATTGGATTATGTCCAGGCAATCCTCGAAGGCTTTCAGGTCACTACTAGGGTGATTAATCCACCGGTTATAGATCAGGAAGGAAGGTTTCTGATCGCTTCCAACCATCCCCTGGGGGGAATGGATGGGATTGCACTGCTGCACGAGGCAGGAAAAATAAAAAAAGATGTCATCTTTCCAGTTAACGACCTGCTGATGAACCTTCCCAACCTCTATGAACTGTTCATCCCTATCAACAAACATGGCAGCAATGCCGACAATATCAGGATATTCAACGAAACCTTTTCCTCCAACATGCTTATCCTGTACTTTCCTGCCGGGCTTGTATCCAGGAAGCACTCGGGGATTATTATGGATGTCGAATGGAAAAAAACATTTCTGACAAAAGCCAAAGCCTCAGGACGCGATATTATCCCTGTTTTTATCTCAGGCAGGAACACGAATTTCTTTTATAATCTGGCCAATCTGAGGAAGAGAATAGGCATTAAAGCAAACATTGAAATGCTGTTCCTGGTGGATCAAATGTATAAATTCAAAAATAATGTGATCCCGATCACATTCGGGAAACCAATACCAATCAGTGTTTTCGATAAAAGCAAAACAGACCAGCAATGGGCATCGCTTCTTCGTGAGCATGTTTACAAACTTGAAACTAATCCCGATCAGGATTTTATATTTTGATACTGCATAAATAATACTTTATGAAGACAGTCATTCCACCGGTTGACAAAACCTTGCTTGAAGCCGAACTGACACCGGAAAAATTTGTAAGGAAAACGAATAATGGTAATAATCTGATTTACATATTCGATTACAGGGATTCGCCGAATCTTATGAGAGAGTTAGGCAGACTCAGGGAGATTACTTTCAAAGACTCCGGAGGCGGTACAGGAAATGAAATTGATATTGATGAATTTGACCTGGGAGATAAACCATTCCGGCAGCTTATCGTTTGGAACCCTGAAGAGAAGGAAATTGTAGGAGGATATCGTTTTGCCCAGGGCAGAAACTTCCAGTTCGATAAAAACGGTGAAGTGCTCTCCCCGACGGCGGAACTTTTTAAATTTTCACCTAAATTTATTAAGGAGTACCTTCCCTGGAGCATTGAACTGGGCAGATCATTCGTTCAGCCTAATTACCAGCCGCAGTTCAATTTCAGGAAAGGGATGTATTCACTTGATAACCTCTGGGATGGTCTTGGTGCCATCGTAATTGATAATCCCGGGAATAAATACCTCTTCGGCAAGGTAACCATGTATCCCCAGTATGATCATTTTGCCAGGGATCTTGTATTGTATTTCCTGCAGAGATTTTTTCCTGATCCTGACCAGCTATTGGTACCAATTGAATCATTGCCTATCCGTCATGATAAAAATTACCTGGAAAGCATCTTTACCGGGTCAACTTATGAGGAGAATTACAAAATCCTGGTGCAAAAGGTCAGGGCCCAGAATGAAAATGTCCCTCCTTTGGTGAATGCATATATGAGCCTGTCATCAACCATGAAGACGTTTGGAACTGCTTTAAACCGCGGATTCGGAGATGTTGAGGAAACAGGTATCATTGTTACCATCAGCGATATATATGTATTCAAGATAGACAGGCATATAGCTACTTACAAAAGAGAGGAGTAAAGTGGGAATTTCTATAAAGGCCGAGTTTATAGTCAGCAGCATAGATTTCAGCCAGTGCCCGAAGCCGCTTTTGCCTGAATATGCATTTATCGGCAGGTCAAATGTTGGTAAATCATCTCTGATAAATATGTTAACAGGCCAGAAAATGCTGGCTAAAACCTCTTCCACCCCTGGCAAAACGCAGCTCATTAACCATTTTTTAATCAATGAGGAATGGTATCTTGTAGATCTTCCGGGTTATGGTTATGCCCACGCAGCCAAGGCTAAAAGAAAACAATGGGAGCAGGTAATCGAACAATACCTGTTAAAACGGTCAAACCTGATGTCAACTTTTCTACTGGTTGATTCAAGATTGTCAATGCAGGACAGCGACCGGAAAGTAATAAACTGGTTTGGCGAAAAACAACTGCATTTCACCCTGGTACTCACCAAAACTGATAAACTTTCGACAAATCAGCTTGCCTCTAATTTCGAGGTCTATAAAAGAGAACTTTTAAATGACTGGGAAGAACTTCCACCCTTTATACTGTCATCTGCCCATTCAAATTTAGGTAAGGGAGAAATCCTGTCTTTTATTGAAAAAACCAATAAACTGTTTCAGTCTGAGCCAGCTTAAAATCATTACTTGAATTCTACCAGTAAAGCGCCTTTTGACACAGAAAGCCCGGCTGTGACATAAACTTCTTTAATGGTTCCTTTCATGGGTGAGAAAATGTTGTTGTTCATTTTCATAGCTTCAAGTACTAAGAGGATATCTCCTTCCTTAACCTTACTCTTCTTTTTTACATGGACTTTTTTGATTTTTCCGGGTATAAAGGCTAAGATCTTCTTAGGGTCTGGTTCCTGGAAGGTTTTTCTATGCTTAAATTTTTCCGTTAAAATTGTCTCATAATTGACATCATCTAATTGGAAAGAATCGAATACTTGCTCCTCCACTGGATCTATATGAATATCTTTTTGTTCTGTCATGATTATTGGATTAGAATGGAGGAATACCATGCTTTTTCTTAGGTGGGATCTCTTGTTTCTGAGAGCTGATATGTAAGGCATGAACCAGGATACTCCTGGTTTCGGGAGGTTCGATGACCGCGTCGATATAGCCGTAGGCCGCAGCAACGTAAGGGTTGGCAAACTTTTCTTTGTACTCTTTGATTTTAACCTTCCTGGTTGCCTCCGGGTTATCAGAATTTTTGATCTCAGTGCGGAAGATAATATTGGCAGCGCCCTCAGGCCCCATAACAGCAATTTCAGCAGTCGGCCACGCAAATACGAAATCGGCCTTCAGATGGTGTGAACACATGGCGATATATCCTCCGCCGTAAGCTTTCCGCAGAATCACCGTAATCTTAGGAACAGTTGCTTCAGAATAGGCGTATAATAATTTTGCCCCATGCCTGATGACACCGGAATGTTCCTGGTCGATGCCGGGAAGATAACCTGGAAGGTCAACCAAGGTGACCAGCGGTACATTAAAAGCGTCGCAATAGCGAATAAACCTCGCTGCTTTATCTGATGAATCCACATCAAGCACACCGGCAAGGTATAAGGGCTGATTGGCCACGAAACCGACAGTCTCCCCGTCAACCCGCCCAAAGCCAATAACAATATTCCTTGCCCATAATTCCTGAACCTCAAGAAATTCAGAATCATCAGCCAATGCTTTTATCACATCTCTGACGTCATAGGATTGCTTGGGGTCGGGTGGAATAATCTGATCAATTTTATAGCTTCTGCTCTTTGGCGGCCGTTTTGGAAAAGAATCAGCCTTTTTTTCGTTATTCCAGGGGATAAAAGTAATTAGCTGCTTGATCTGGTCAAAACACTCCTGTTCACTTTTAGAAAAGAAATGCGCATTGCCGGTAATTTCCGCATGTACTCTTGCACCGCCAAGGTCTTCCATGGAGATCTCTTCGCCAATGGTGGCTTTTATGACTTCAGGACCAGTGATGAACATTTTGGAAATTTTATCCACTACAAAAACGAAGTCGGTAAGGGCAGGGGAATAAACTGCGCCCCCGGCGCAGGGCCCCAGGATGACAGAAATCTGCGGAATTACCCCCGAAGCCAATGTGTTCCGGTAAAAGATTTCCCCGTAGCCGGCCAGGGAATTTACCCCTTCCTGGATTCGGGCACCTCCGGAATCATTGATGCCAATCAGAGGCACTTTCAGTTTCATGGCATGATCCATGATCTTAGTGATCTTTTTCGCATGCATGTAGCCAAGAGAACCGCCGGCAACCGTGAAATCCTGGGCAAAAATGCAAACCGGATGGCCTGAAAGTACACCTGTTCCCGTGATCACACCATCGCCCGGCAGGTACTTTTTATCCATATCAAAGTCCTTTCCGGCATGCTCGACAAAAAGGTCGTATTCGTGAAATGATTTGGGATCGAGTAAGGCCAGGATCCTTTCCCTCGCAGTTAGCTTACCAGTTGCTTTTTGCTTCTGGATCGCTTCATCGCCACCTCCCTTTAACGCATCTCGCATCCTCTTTTTTAAATCGGTTGATTTTCTTGCAAGCCTCATATGATCTGATTTTGGTTATCAAAATAGTTATGTTGGTGAATGATAGGTGTCGGTTTATGGTTGATTGTCAGTCGCTTAAAATAATGTTTAATTTAATGGTATATACAAAGGTAGTGTTTTTTAAAGGTAGATATCGCTCATGGATAATATATTGCTTCGGGTAAATATTTTCATTTAACGATTAATTTAATTCAGGGATGCAAAGTCAATTAAGTCCCTTTTATAATTATTTGACTACGACCCTGGTGATTCCCGACCCGCCCCGGTCGGGCTGTTCATCTTCGAATGATATAACTTCATCAACATCAGAAAGATAGTCCCGGATCACTCTTCTGAGAATGCCTTCGCCCTTCCCGTGAAGGATACTGACTTCCTTTATCCTTAGCAAATAGGCATCATCAAGGTATTTTCGGACCATCATCAGGGCCTCATCGGCCATTTGTCCCCTGAGATCAAGAGTGAGCTTAAAATTGACAGCTTTTTCATTCAGATCACGGATAAATGGGGAGCCTAAACCTGTCGGCTTTATGGTAAGAGACTTTGCAGGTAGTAAGTTTTGTAGGGGTAAAGCAATCTTCAACCCGTCAAAATCAACGAAGGCTTCATTATTTTTAATCCGTTGAATTACACCCGGGTTTTGCCGCCCTTCAATAGAAACCCAATCACCAGGCTTCCATGGCAGCAGTCCTTTGGCTTTCTCAGGCTTAATGGCTTTTTTTTCTTCTTCTGTTGACGATATGATGATTCTTTGCCTGTATTTTTCTATCTCTGACCGGGCAGATTTCGTTTTTTCCTTCTCAGCCTGTGATTCCCGGATTTCCCTGATGGTATTTTCGATGATCCTGTTTGACTGCTCAAGTATTTCCCTCGCTTCCTGCCGTGCTTTTTCCAGGATGTCTTTACGGGTTTTTTCGAGTTCTGTCTTCAGGATCTCATATTTCTCAATCAGTTCACCGAGAAAACCATCGGCGACCTTAAATTCCTTAAGCTGTTTTTCAAGCCGGAGTTTTTCCGTTTCCACCTCCTGGAGCTGCTGCTCAAAGTCGAGGTGGGTTTTTCCCGCTTTGCCAATGGCCACCTGGATCACCTCTTCCGGAAACCCGATCCGGCGGGCGATTTCAAAAGTGAAAGAACTTCCGGGCTTTCCGGATGCCAGGATGTATAAGGGCTGCAGGCGTTTGGTATCAAACAGCATAGCCCCGTTCAGGACACCAGGAACTCTTCCTTCCAATAGTTTCAGGTTGGAATAGTGGGTAGTTACTACCCCGAAAGCCTTTGTTTCACTGAGCTTCTCAAGCGCTGCCTCAGCAATGGCGCCACCCAGCGATGGATCAGTGCCCGTTCCCAGTTCATCGATGAGGAATAAACTCCGGGGGCCACAGTTCCCGATAAAATAGGCCAGGTTTAACAAATGGGAGCTGTAAGTGCTCAAGTCGTTTTCAAGGGATTGCTCATCGCCTATGTCGATAAAAATATTTTCGAAAATGCCGGCTTTTGCGTCAGGATCCATGGGTACTAATAACCCGTTTTGCAACATATACTGGATCAATCCGACGGTTTTCAGGCAGACAGATTTTCCCCCTGCGTTAGGACCTGTAATGATGAGGATTCTGTCTTCTGTATCAAGCCTGATATTCAGTGGAACAATTGTTTTTGTTTTGGCTGTTAATGACAGGTAAAGAAGCGGGTGACGGGCATTTACCCAATCAATAACTGATCCTGGAACGAGCACAGGCTCATCGGCTTCTATCTCAAGGGCGAAGCGGGCTTTAGCGCGGATAAAATCCATTTCTCCAAGGAAATCGTAAGCTTTCAGAAGTGTTCCCGTTTCCGGCCTGATATAATCGCTGAAAAGAAGCAGGATATGAATGATTTCCCGCCTTTCGGCATTTTCCAGTTCGCGGACCTCATTGTTGATTTCCAGGCAGGCCTCAGGCTCAAGGTAAACCGTTTGCCCGCTGGCAGATTCATCATGGATAATTCCCTTGATCTTGCGTTTATGGGTGGCCTGCAGCGGTATCACAAGCCTGCCGTCACTCAGGGTGATTTCGGCATCAGTGGAGGTCCAGCCCGAATTTCTTGCCATATTAAGTAGCTGGCCAATCATTTTTTCGCTGGCAACCGTTTTGTTTCGCATCTCTTTCCTGATCCGGGCCAGGTCCGGGGAGGCACTGTCGCGGAGATGGCCTTTCTCATCAAGGATCCGGTCGGCTTCGCGAAGGATATGGCCTGGAACCTCCAGGTCACCTGCTAATGCCTTGAGGTGGGTGAAAGCTTGAGCAGCAGTCAGCCGGAAGAAAGCCAGGCATCCGGAAATGGTCCGCAGCGATAGGCGCAGATCGACGAGCTCTTCGGGTAACAGGTAAGTACCGGGTATCTGGATGCGAGACAGAACAGGGGAGAGGTCAAGGTAATCCTGCGCCGGGAAGGGGAGACCTGTTTCCAGGATAGTGAGGAATTCTCTGGTTTCTTTCAGCAGGCGGCTGACCAGGTCAAAATCGGCGCTGAATGATAGCTGCAGGACACGCTGCCGGCCCATCTCCGAAATACAACGCGCCGCAACAAGTTCCCTGATCTGGTCAAAGCCTGTCTTTTGCCCGAAATTCGATGGGTAAATCGATGTCAATTCGCCTGTAGTTTTTCCTGAATTTAATGTATCTTCTGGTCAGGATAAAAGAAATGAAAATAATCAAGCCGCCTAAAACAAAAAGCAAAATTAAGTATAAATCATATTGGCCTTGTCTGAACCCCCGGTTGTTGCCATATAGAACAAAACCTGACCAGAAAGCCGGGTGCAATTCAATTTCTGATTTGGTTTTCTCCAGGTAGTTCAGTTTAGCCAGGCGCAAAGCTACATCTTTATGATAACCCTTACCAAGTAATTGATAAAACGACGCGATAATATTCCCGCTGCTGATATCTTCAACATCCCAAAGGGTCATTACCACACTGTGCATACCGGCATAAGTAAATGCCCTGGCGAGACTAAGCACCCCTTCGCCTTTTTGCAGCTTTCCATTGCCTGTACTGCATGCACTAAGAAAAGCCAGCTCACCTTTAAGATCCAGGTTATAGATTTCGTAAGTATGCAATACACCATCTTCTCCACCACCTCCATATGGATAAAACGAAAGCATGGAAGAAAGTGGATTATCATCGTCTATCCTCGTATGCATTGCAAAATGCAAGATATCATAGAAAGATGCCCACTTTTTAAATTCAGCTTCAGTTGCATTTTCACCTACGAGTTTCTTTCCTTTCATGATTTTAAGGATGGTTTCCACTTCCCATTCCGCACCAGGAAGATCATTTCCTGCATTTAAATGTTGAGCTAATGCCTTATTATTGGCAAGGATGCTTCTTTTCAGGATGTCGTAACTGGGTGCAAGTGCAAGAACCCCATTTCGCAAAACGGGCCTTGGCCCTTTCTTTATAAGGGTTAAGATAGTTGAAGATGCCGCATAGCTTATCGGACATTTATTGATCAGGTAAGGCAGGTCCCGGAATTCAATAGTATCAGAAGGTACAATTGCTTCAATCAGTGATTCAAAAGAAAGATAACTTAACTCTTCATCAGGAATAATAATAACTCTTTTTCTCAGCAATTGGTTATCAACCGGTTCAATCAATATAGTGTAAAGTTTATTTGCAGTACGCTGATAATCCATATAATCCTGAAGAGAATAATCCGGAACATGGAGAAAATCCAAATTATTGCGCATAGCGAAAATATCCTGAATGAAAGACGAATCAATGATAGCCTTTCTGACCTCGAAATGATTTTCAGAAATAAGAAATGTATAAACATATTCTTCCGAAAGCGTATATTCAATAATGACTTCATCATTTTCGAGAATAGTTTGCAATTCTGCAACTGACACTACAGAAGGGTCATATTTTAATTTAAAATAATCCGGGTAAACTCGTTCGAGATGATCTAATAAACTGTCGTATCTCATTTCATAGGCCAGGAGGTTTGACCGTAGGTAACTAAGCTTGTTTTCATCAGGCTCAGATTGATTTTCTTCTTCCCAAATATTGTTGCGGTATAGGTATAAGTTGCTTTTAATTTCTTTTTCAGTTTTTCTCAGATCTTCAGGTATGGATCCGAGTTTTTTAGCATTGGCATCTTTCAGTTCACTGAGAAGGACCATTGACTTTCCCCTTTCCGATATTTCGAACGCCTTGTATAACCATACAGAGTCATTCGTATAGCCAAATGTAACCAGGCAAATATCAATAGCTTTTTTATAGATCTTATAGATATCGCCGGAAAGTAACATTTGGCTGTTTTCAGCGCGGTAAGCCATTCGCAGTTGGTCAATCATATCCATACATAAAAGATAGGTTTGAACAGATGAAATTAAAAAGGTAACATTTTCGTTTTTATAAAAGAACTTATTAAGGCAAAAAGCTTTTTGCAATAATATATTGATTAGAAGCAAATTTGTGTTTAAAGATTGATTGGAAGGGTTTACCAGGATGTTGGTGTCTGTGAAGGATTTGGAAATTGAGATGAGGCTTTTTTGATAATAAGATAGAGCAAGGTGGAGTTGATCTTTTTTTAAATAATAGTCCCCGATACTTTGAAGTGAGGCAGCGACATCCCGGTTGTGAAACCCTAAACTTTTACTAAAAATTTCAAAGGCTTTGTTTAAATATTCTAAGGCTCTTTCATCCCCGTTTTCTATTAAAAATTCTCCGTAATAAAGGAATGTCAAAGCATTTTCCGGATTTTCAATATCAGAAGTTTCTTTTATTATTCCAGGTAGTTTATTAAAATATTCCTCTGCTTTTTTTAAATCTCCTTCCTGGAGGTATAAGTTGGCTAAGTTCCTGTATATTTTGGCTTTAAGAAATGCATCTGCGCCTATTAATGAAGAATTATAAAAAACTATTGCTTTATCTTTTTCTTTATTCTTATCGTAAGCAAGGCCAATGTCCATAAAAAGTGGTGAAAGGAGGATATTATTTCCTTTGACCCCGGATTCTATGATCTGTTTAGCATTATAAAGGTATGTGAAAGCTATTTCATGATCTCCTAAGATATTACAAATTACTCCTTTATTCCAATAAATGCTTCCCAATTCGAGATGGCTTTGAAGACCATCTCTTAAATAAATTCTTTCCGCTTTTTCTATATAAAAAAGGGCTTTGTCAAGAGCAGATATACCTTGATAAAACCTACCTAAATTCAGATATATTCTTCCTAAGGAATAGCTGTTTGGGGAATAAATGGTTTCTTTAAGATGAAGCGACTCAAGAAAACAGGTTTCCGCTTTTGCATAATCACAAAGTTCGAGGTGAATAATGCCAATGTTCTGGAGATAGGAGGCGCGGTCTTCCAGATTGGAGGATTTATTATTTGCTAATTCCAGGGCCTTGTTATAGCAGGCCATGGCAGAATCATATATTCTTTTATAATAAAAATAATTGCCAAGTTTATTATAGCAGGGGGCTAAGAGTGAATCTTCCCTGCCAAAACTGACTGAATAGATTTCAATAGCTTGCATAATTGCACTTCGCCCTTTCTCCAATTCTCCCCTTGTTAAAAAAAGTGTGCCCTGAATAGTCCAATAAAGCCCGGATAATGGCTCATTGGTTGCTAAAGATGAAAAATAAAATGCATGCAATGAATCGAGCAGGTCTTCCGATTGACGGTATTGTCCATTCATCCGGTAAATATCAGCTTTCACTAACCTGTTTTCAATGGCCGGTTTTGGATTTGGGATTGATCTTAAGGAATCAAGCTGCAGATCAAGTAATATGATGGCTTCGTCAAAACGGTTCTCTCTCTTTAGCTCGGCAAGGTGCCCAAGGAAATGTGTATCCAGATAGATCTGCCCCCTCAACTGAACGACAAAGCACATTAATACAATGAATTCCAGATAAATACGGAACATTGACGGGCTTAAGCAATACCAACTTTTCATGCTGATTTAGACTTGAATACTGGTTAACTGAAAGCAATATTATTTATTGTTTAATACCACTTTATATGAAAATATACCCGCCTGTTAATAAAAAAATAAATGATCGTGAAAAATAATAAAATACCACCTGTTATCAAGACAAAATGTAATGGCTTCCAGGCTGTTGTTGTATATATCACAGGATCAGTTTTGCCGATACATACATAACCTGCCCAGAAATAAGGATGTGACTGCAGTTTTCCGGCACCTTCCAGGTAAGCGATCTTGGCCCGCTGAAGAGCGATGTCATTTGGCAGGCCGATTTTTAGATTTTCGTAAAACATGGCCATGAGATTTGCGCTGCTATGGTCCTCTATCTCCCATAAAGTCATTACCACACTTGGGATACCGGCATAAAAAAATCCCCTGGCCAGGCTGATGATCCCTTCGCCGCGCTCGAGTTTTCCGCTGCCTGTATTGCAGGCGCTTAAAACAGCAAGTTGTCCTGGCAGATGAAGGCCAAACAGTTCATAGGTATTGAGGTAACCATCATCCGGAGAACCAGGTTCCGGGAGTGTAAAAACAAGTTTGGAATACAATGGGTTTTGATTGTCAATAATTGTGTGCATAGCCAGGTGCAAAATACTATATTCCCCGGCATGTTCTTTGAAATAGGTTTCCGTAGCCTTTAGATCAAATAACTTTTTTGTTTGAAACTGGCCGGAAATAGCATTGATTTCCTCTTTAGTCCCTTTGATAGGAGAGAGCTTCAGCATGACAGAATCAATAAGGCCGGCATTTCTGGTGTTCCTTGTGTAATTATAAGACGGGGCGAAAGCAATCAATTTTCCGGTAACTTTCCGGGTAAGTTGGCTGGATTGCTCGAAATGAATTGTTGATGAACTACTGTAACTTATCGGATTACTCCTGATAAGCCAGGGCAGATCATTGTAGCCTTGCGATTTATTTATGGGTTTTTCTTTTAACAGCAGATCAAACGACAAATAACCCAACTCACCATCGGGAATGATAATTAACCTTTTTCCTGGAATTGCCTTTTCAAACGGAAGGATCAATATATTATAAAGCTTGGTAGAAATTGTAGTGAGAACTTCGAATTCCTGCTGTCCGGCATTGAAATATTCATTCCGGATGAAAAATTGCCGAAGACTGTCAAGCTTCCTGATCAGGCTGGATTTGTTGCCTAATATTTCAGCGGATAATAATCCGTCTGAAAGAATAAAACCAAACACCAATGAATCTGTCACATGATATTCTATGATGGCTTGATCAGTTGGTAAACTTTTTATTGCCGAATCTGCAGAGATCGTAGTGAAGTCATATTTAAGCCTGAAATATTCAGGGTATGATTTTTTGTACGAAGACAATAAGCTGTCATGGGAAAGCCTGAGGCTGAATATCTTGTCACTCCACAATTGCAACTTTCCCGGGTCAGGAACTTTCTTCTGCCTTTCCTGGTAAAGAAAGCCATTGTAAGTGGCAAGCTCCCGGGAAAGCGTATTTTCAAGATCCAGCACATTATGGGGTATATCGGTATCCGATTGTGCATCCAACCCTCGCAAGGCGCTAAGCAAAATAATGGCCTGACCCTTTTCAATGAAATGAAAGGCATCAGCTAAATATTTTTTATCTTCAGTTGCTTTATAAAGACTGTAAGTAACCATTACTCCCAGATCAATGACGGTTCTTGCATCTTTATTTAAGATCATCTGGCTTTCTTCCTCATTATAAGTTTTTCGTATTTCTTCAATTACCGCAAGAGTCAGGTCTATGGTTTCCAGACTTAAATTTAAATCTTTAATGTTTTTGTTTTGCAGGTACTGCAGATACAGAGCTTTTGCCTTAAGACTCAAGGCATTCGGCAAATAAAGGTCAAGTACGATATCTTCAATTTTGGGATTAATTCTTGGGTCCGACTCTTCAAATCCAGGCAATAGGGCCGTTAAGGCTCCCTGAATCTTAATCAAAGCAGAATTATAATCAGCTTTTGCCAGGAAATACTCACTTTGAAGGAGGAATATTTTTGACAGGTCTTTATTCTTGGTGCCAAATAACTGGATGAAGATGTCTGCTGCCTTGGCGTAATACCACTGTGATTTATCATTATTTCTCGATTTTTCCAGAAACATACCATAATATTGATAACAAAGGGCGAGGTCATAGCTGTTCCCTGAGAAGAATTTATTAGCAAAATCAATCGATAAATTATAATACTTATCGGCACTATCGGGTTCATTTAATGTTTTATAAATATTGCCAAGGTTTCTATAAGCTTTAATAATGAATGGATTGTCCTTAATTTTCGTGGATTGGGTATAGAAATCAATGGCCCTGTTTAATTCACCTTTCTTTTCATAAACATAGCCTAAATCCATTAACGCACTTAAGACTTCCACATTATTAGTGCCTAAAACTTTTTCACGTATGGAACGGGCTTTTGATAAATAACTGATGGATTTCTCATAATCTCCTTTTAGCGTAAATATATTTCCTTTATTCAAATAAACATAAGCAAAGATTAAATCATTCCGGTCAAAACGAGATAAAAGCAGTTGCTCAGCTTTATCATAATATTCGAGTGCCTGGTCATATTTAGAAAGGTCCATGGAAAACTTGCCGAGATTTATATAAATCCTAGCCAGTGCAGGATCGTTCTGACCAAATAGCTCTTCCTTGAGGTGCAATGATTTGGTATAACAGTCTTCAGCCAGTTTGTAATCACCTTTCATGTGCGCGGCAATACCCAGGTTCTGGTAAGAAGAGGCCGTTAAGAAATTTACGGGATTGCTCTTTTTCAGGGAAAGCACTAATGCTGTTTGATGGCAATCAAAGGCTAAATCATAGTTTGCCTTTGCCAGGTAGAGATTTCCCAGTTTATTGTATGCATAATGCAAAGATGTATCCTGTGTTCCACAGTGAGCGGTTCTTAATTTGATGGATCGTTCAAGATAAAGTTTTGCAGAATCCATTTCCCCTTGTGCAAGCAGATAACTGCCTTTCACCTGGTAAAGTTCGGGTCCAAGGTCGATATCGTCTGGAAACCCTTTGTGAATTTTATTTGCAGCTTCTTCCAAACCTGCCTGCGCCTGTACGAAATTTCTCTGTAGAACATAAATGTCGCAAAAGTTTAACTCGTTCAGGATTTCCTCTTTTTTATCTCCTGTCGTTTCAAGTAAATCACTTAATTTACTATAATAGATAAGGGCGCTGTCATATTCGATCCTGTTTTTAAATAGAAGGGCTTTTTGTTTAAGTAATTCTTCCTGGTTTGCGGTTTGTGCAGAAATATCGGGAACTGACAGAAACAAACCCGAAGAAATGATCAGATAGCTCAAGAAAAGCCAGATCGAATGACTGAAGTTAGAAAGAAAGAAAAGAGGAGGTGCGCTTTTCATCCTGTTGACAGTTTATTGCCGTCACAGGCTAAATTATATAATTTTTCAAAGCTGCCAGAGATAAATAAAAAAAAGGAGTACCTGCCGGCACCCCTTTTTGGATTTAATAAAAAGAACGCCGCTTATTTGGATTTAATTATTGTTCCCGTACTTTTAAATTGGTCGCTGCCATTGTATATGATGCTGTAATAGTAAATGCCCGGTATCAGGTCGGCGCCGTTAATTTTAGCCTGATGATTGCCGGCTTGACAGTCACCGTTTACTATTTCCTGAACAAGTCTTCCTGCCTGGTCGAAAAGGGAAATGATGACGTGTCCCTCCCCTGGGAGCAGGTAGTTAAGGTTGGCATTCTCCATGAAGGGATTCGGGTATACTGTCAGTGCAATATCTTTTTTTGCAATAAGGTTGATTGTCGGAAGTATGAGACTTACCCCGGAGATCAATTCCCCGTTTGCATTAATGAAGTGGCTTTCATCACTCAACTTAAGGCTATAACTTTTTCCGTCACGGGACGCACCCGTTGTTTTTGTTGTAATAACCAACAGGGGCATTCCGTCCGTAATTTCAAACGCCTGCTGTGACTTATCAATCCATGTCACCCTGACCTGGTCTCGTAAAATGGAAATTTTAGCTGTTGAAATGGGAGATTCAACGCTAAGCACGCTTAAACCTTCAGGTATCCTTATAACCAGGTGCATGCCGGCGATTTCCAGGTTTCCTGCACCGGTCAGTTTAAAATCGATTGGGTCTGAAGGACCTACGTTTAAACTCATTACAGGATTGTTAAGAAAAATAGAGCTGATTTTCGGATCAGGCACTAAGGATCCATTAACATCTCCTGAAGACCCCCCCCTTGTAGTGAATCCTTCCCTTGCTGCTGTGGGAATAGTAACTGAAGCTGTTTCAAAAACCCAGGGGCCGATTGGAAATGGGTCTCCTTCGTTCATGTAACCGAGGAGGATTAAATCATAATCATCCCAGGTTAAGGTTCCGTCTCCATCTACATCTGAGGCTAATTCCTGGATAGGAGTGAAAGTGCAAAGATTTAACAATCGTTGTATGACAATGAAAGGATCGGTGAGGTTGATACCTCCGGAGTCTTCACCGGTCGTAAACGTAATCGTATAATTACCGGGTGCGACATTGTGAAATGTGTAATGCCCGCCATTATTAGTGGTGGCACTGTCGATGACATTACCGATCGAATCGGTGAGATGAGCTATAACTCCAGTCATTGGGTAGTTATCATGATATGTAACTTGCCCGTTAAAATTAAAGTTGCCTTGAGAGAATGCAGTAGTGCTTAATAAAAGGAGGCTCAGGCACAGCGTCCTTAAGATTGCTTTTTCCATGATTTTGAATTTGGCGTTCGTTAAACAATTAAATCCGGTTGAGTGAAAAAGGATTTTTAAGCGGCTATACCTCTTTCATAATTTAATCCGAAAACCTATGTAAAGGTAATACGGTTTTTTAAAAAAAAGTTGGAAGATTAAAAGAAATAAGCAGTCTCGGTAATAATCTATTGCAAAGTACGTTAATTTAAATCAAAAAAACAATAAAATATGTCATTAATTTTGTCGAATGTTGGTTGATAAAAATAATTAACTTTTTAATCTTTTTTTCGTATTACCTTTTAGCAAAAAAATGATAAACGACCGATGAATGACTTTTTATACTGATGAAGCTATAATAGATGGTCTAAAGAAACGAGATAGTGGGATAATCAGTTATGTGTACAAAGAATATTACCCTACTATCAAATTTCTGATCACAACTAACTCCGGAACTGAAACTGATGCCGAAGATGTATTTCAGGATGCACTTATTGTGCTATTTAAAAAAATTGCCAGGGAAGACCTGTTTTTAACGAGTTCTTTTAAAACATTTTTATATTCGATTTGCAGGAATTTGTGGCTTCAGAGGCTGGACAGACGTGTTTTCAGCAATGAGTTTCTGGAGATGGAAGATTTAAGTGAATTGCAGGATAATCTTTATCTGGAACAACCAGAAGAAGAGCACGAGAAATACCGGCTTTTCCAGCAACATTTCCTTAAACTCAGTGAAGATTGTCAAAAGATTCTGCAATTGTTTTTGGGTAAGACTTCTTTAAAAGAAATTGCTGAAATTATGGGTTTTAAGACAGAGAAATATGCTAAAACCCGAAAATTTATGTGTAAGGAGAAATTAAAAAATTCAATAATAAACGACCCGAATTTCAAAAAATATCTAGTTGATTATGAATAAAATGAGATACACGGAATGGATCGACAGTTATATCGGAAATGAATTGGACGAAGCCGGTATGAAAAGTTTCGAAATGGAATTATCCATCAATCACGATCTTGCGTTGGAATATCATCTTGAGAAGGATCTGGAAAAAATCCTCAGCCAACAGGATTTGCTTGATTTCAGGGCTAAATGTATTTTAGCGCAGAATGAATTGAATCTTTCAAGCAGGAAATTCGTCAAAGTTATTCAATTTACCAGGAAATACTGGTATGCCGCCGCATCGTTACTTCTGATTGTTTTGGTCACAGGTAGCTTGATCCTTATCAATCCTGGTAGTTATTCCCCTGAGAAACTGTTTAAAATGTATTACAAGTCTGGCCAAACAATTGGTGTTTCCCGTTCTGGTAACAGTAATATGGTTGAAGCACTTTTATATTTCAGCAAAAACGATTTTCAAGCTGCCGATGGTCTATTTGACAAAATCCTGATTAATGATGTGAAGAATTTTGCCGTTATGTATTACTCCGGTATCTCAAACATTGAAATAAAAAACTATTCAAAAGCAATTCAAATGTTTGAGTCAATTATTCAGGACGGAGATAATCTTTACATTGAAAATGCAGAATGGTACCTCGGTCTTTCTCATTTAGTAGCAGGAAATGTTGATCATGCTAATAAAATATTTGAATCAATTGCCTCAACACCAGATCATTACTATTCAAAGGATGCAAAGAGCATACTTGAGAAAATTAAAAAGAATGAGAAAAGTAAAAAATTTCTAAATAATTTGTTCTTTTTGATATTACCTTTTTAGAATTCTTGGATTAATACCAGATTGAAGAAATAATACATTGTTTTTTCATGATTTTGGGTTTAAGTAAAGGGTGCCGGGGGGCACCCTTTATTATTATTGCATATTCCTCTTTAATCTTTCATTTCATACTTCTGAATTGATATTAAAAATCTGGTTATATTCGCTTTGTTTAAGATTATTTTATTTTCGGGAATTAACCCAACAATCGAAACGAATGATCCGGAAAAAAAATCCTTTTGCTTCTTTCCCTGTTTTTCTCGCTTTTCTGTGCATGGGATTCGGCGATGTAGTCGGACCCCTTACCGGATTGATCAAACAGGAGTTCCAACTTTCCAATTTAATGGCACAGATGATCCCGTTCATGGGATTTCTTATGTTTGGTTTGCTATCCATTCCTATCGGGGTGGTTCAGGATAAATACGGCAAAAAATCTATTCTTCTGACCGGCCTTTATCTTGCACTTTTAGGGTTAATGATCCCTTTAATAGGTAAATTCTCTTCTTTTATTGCCTTGCTGGCTGGGATTCTCATGCTTGGCGCCGGTGCTACCTTTCTGCAGGTTTCAGGAAACCCCCTGATGAGAGATATATCTGCCCCTGGAAAATATTCAAAGAATTTATCCCTGGCACAATTTATCAAAGCCATAGGATCATTGTCTGGTGCACTCATACCCCTGGCAGCAGCCAATTACTGGGATGCTGACTGGAAAATACTGTTTCCTGTTTATTCAGTTTTGGTTTTACTTACTATTATTTGGTTATGGATGACCAGAATCAAGGGACAGAATAATGAAAAGGTCGTTAAGGCTACATTTGCCTCAAGTTTATCGCTATTAAAAAATAAATATATATTTCTGATGGTTTTGGGAATTTTTCTTTATGTGGGCGCTGAAGTGTCAATGAGTTCCGGTCTGCCAATATATTTGCAGGATTCATTCGGACTAGATATTGCCAAACTCGGACTACTTGGAACCTTGTTTTTTTTCATTGCCTTAATGACCGGCCGTTTTATAGGTGCTATTATCCTTAATTGGCTTTCCGCAAAGACCTTTCTCAAAATATCAGTCTTGGTTTCAATTGTGGGATTTATGGGGCTATTTGCAGGAGTCCAGGTTGTTGCCATGACCGGCATTGTAATGATCGGCCTCGGTTTTGCTAATATTTTTCCTTTGGTTTTCAGCATCACAGTTGATGCGATGCCTGCCAGGAGTAATGAGCTTTCAGGATTAATGGTTGCCGCTATTGTAGGTGGCGCATTAATCCCGCCTCTCATGGGTCTGATCGCGGATTTAACTTCTACAATGATTGCCTTTGTAGTACCCTTGGCATGTGTTCTATTTATTCTTTCGATATCTTTCATAAAACCTAAAGAATCAATTTCAAATTAAAATGATGGACAGGAGAAAATTTATTATTCAGGGGTCCATGGTCTCTGCGGGATTGCTGATGGATCCAAAAATTGGAATTTCACAAAAAGATTTCAGTAATCCAGGAAATGCTGATTATCCTCTTGTGATATCGACATGGGATTTTGGTTTCAATGCAAATACTGTGGCCTGGAAATTAATGTCTGCAGGCGGAAGGGCACTTGATGCTGTTGAGGAGGGTATCCGGGTCATTGAAGCTGATGCAGATAATATGTCCGTTGGTATTGGCGGCCTTCCAGACCGTGAAGGTATAGTCACGCTTGATGCATGTATTATGGATGAAAACGGCCAGGCAGGATCTGTGACCTTTCTAAGTGAAATTGTCCATCCCATTTCCATTGCACGGCTTGTCATGGAAAAAACTCCCCATGTTATGCTGTCCGGAGATGGTGCTTTGCAATTTGCCCTGGAAAATGGTTTTGAACGCCATAACCTGTTAACCGACAAGGCCCGGAAAGCCTGGGAAGAATGGAAAGTGCAAAGCCATTACCAACCGGTTATTAATATTGAAAATCATGACACCGTTGGTTTATTAGCTATGGATCAGAATGGTAATATTTCCGGCGGATGCTCAACCAGCGGGCTGGCATTCAAGATGCATGGACGGGTTGGTGATTCACCAATCATAGGTGCAGGTCTGTACGTAGATAATGAAGTGGGTGCTGCGGTTGCCACCGGCCTTGGTGAATTGGTTATGCGAGCATTGAGCTCCTTTCTTGTGGTAGAACTGATGAGAAATGGCGCAACGCCTCAGGAAGCCTGCCAGGAAGCAATCCAGCGAATCGCAAAAAAAAATCCTGATTTTAAAGATTACCAGGTCGGCCTCCTTGCGTTGAATAAATCAGGTCAATCCGGAGCTTTCGCCTTACAGTCGGGGTTTAGATATGCCATACATAATCAAAGTTTAAATGAAGTGGTAACTTCTTCAAGTTATATCTAAAATTCATCCTGAATGAAAAAATCAATTTGGCTTATTTTCCTTATTTTACTAATGGGATGTTCGGGTAATAACCATAAAAATTTATTAACTCTTGTTGATCCTTTCATAGGTACGGGTGGCCATGGCCATACCTTTCCCGGTGCCACTCTTCCTTTTGGAATGGTACAGCTTAGCCCGGATACCCGGAAGGATAACTGGGACGGATGTTCGGGATATCATTATTCCGATTCTACCATCATGGGCTTTTCACATACACACTTAAGCGGTACAGGAGTGGGTGATTATGGCGATATCAGGTTTATGCCAACAGTTGGCAGTTTACAGATCAGACCCGGTGCTGAGAATGAACCCGCATCAGGATACCAATCACAGTTCTCACATAAGAAGGAAAATGCTTCACCTGGCTATTACCAGGTATTCCTGGAAGATTACAAGATAGATGCGGCTTTTACCGTCACCAGGCGATGCGGATTCCACCAGTATACTTTTCCTCGCTCGGAAGAGGCCTGTATTATCATCGACCTTAAAGAATCTGTTGTGACTGAGGAAAACCTGGATTTATCCATCCAGATCATTAACGATCATGAAATCAGCGGTTACAGGAAATCATCCGGTTGGGCTGCCGACCAATCCGTTTATTTCTATGCTATATTCTCCCGCCCTTTTGATTCTTATGGAACTGCCACTAATGGAGAGATCTCCGAAAATACCGATAATGCATCAGGGGATGATGTTCAGGCTTATGTGAGGTACAAAACTGAAGAAAATGAAAAAATCCTGGTTAGAGTCGGAATCTCTGGTGTTAGCGTTGAAGGAGCCAGAAAGAACCTGATTACTGAAATACCTGACTGGCAGTTTAACCGGGTCAGGAAACAAGCTGAAGATGCATGGATTAAAGAGCTTGGCAGGGTCGAAGTCAAAGGAGGCGGCAAGGATGACCGTAAAAAGTTTTATACTGCACTCTATCATTGCTATTTAGCTCCAAATCTTTTTTCTGATTCTGTTGGCCGATACAGAGGGAATGATGGAAAGGTGCATCAAGCTATTGACTTCGAAGTTTATACTGTTTTTTCCCTCTGGGATACTTACCGGGCCTTACATCCTTTGATGACAATTCTTCAACCTGAGCGAACGGCAGACTTCATTCAAACCTTTCTTGATATTTACGAAAAGGCTGGTTTGCTGCCGGTATGGGAATTAGCAGGAAATGAAACCAATTGCATGATCGGGTATCACGCAGTACCGGTAATTGTTGATGCATACCTGAAAGGGATTGACAGTTTTAATGCTGAAAAGGCTTATTCTGCCATACGAAGCAGTGCAGAACAGGATAATGCCGGACTTAAGTATTACAAGGAATTAGGTTATATACCGGCAGAAATGGAAGGGGAAGCGATATCCAAAACCCTTGAATATGCTTATGATGACTGGTGTATCGCCATGATGGCCAAAAAGTTAGGGAAAGAGAATGATTACCGGTATTTTATTCAGCGGGCTCAGTATTATAAAAATTTATTCGATCCCGATACCCGGTTCCTCAGGGGTAAAAGAAACGGTATGTTCACCATGCCATTCGATCCGTCAGAGGTGAATTTTATGTTAACTGAAGCTAATACATGGCAATATACTTTCTATGTCCCGCAGGACATCAGCGGATTAAAGGATTTGATGGGAGGTGATGGATTTTTTGAAAAGAAACTGGATAAAATGTTTTCTGATTCAGGTGGATTAAGCGGCCGCCAACAATCTGACATTACCGGGTTGATCGGCCAGTATGCACATGGAAATGAGCCCAGCCATCACATGGCCTACCTATATAATTTCACCGGAAAACCTTATAAAACACAAAAGCTGGTCAGGGAGATCATGAAGGACTTATATGGTTCTGAGCCATCTGGTTTGTGCGGAAATGAAGACTGCGGGCAAATGTCCGCCTGGTTTGTATTAAGTGCCATGGGATTTTACCCCGTCACCCCCGGATTAGGATATTACACTCTTGGCAGCCCTCTTTTCGAAGAAATCAGGATCCATCTCGAAGATGGAAAGGATTTCATTATTAATGCCAATAATAATAATGCATCCAATATCTACGTTCAATCTGCCGACCTGAATGGGGAATACTATGATAAATCTTATCTTGACCATGAGGTTATAATAAAAGGCGGAACTCTGACATTCGAGATGGGTTCACATCCTGATACGGACTGGGCATCCGAACCCGGAAACTGGCCGGTATCCGGAATTTCTGACCATATCATAACGCCTGTACCCTTTTTTGAAGCTCCTTCCGGTTCCTTTCAAGACACTGTCACAATTAAACTCCGCCATAATAATCCTGGGGCCAGGATTTATTATAGTTTCGATGACAAATTGCCAGATTCAGCATCCGCAGTTTATCATGATCCTGTTATTATTGACCGTTCTACCTCTTTTAACGCATATGCTGCTCTGGATTCTAATATTCCGAGTAAGATTACCAGGGCATCATTTTATCAAATTCATCATGCTTGGACCATTTCGATAAAAAATCCTTACAACAACCAGTACACGGGAGGTGGTGATATGGCGCTTGTTGACGGCCAACATGGCGGTCCCAATTTCAGGACCGGTTCCTGGCAGGGATACCACGGAGTTGACTTTGAAGCAGTAATAGATATTGGGAAGGTCGCTAATGTTACTAAGATCGCTGCTACATTTCTCCAGGACCAACGTTCCTGGATATTCATGCCCGAGAAAGTTGAATTTTCCGTTTCCAGGACACTTTATGATTTCAAGACTGTGGCGATCATTGAAAATAATCTGGCGGATAATATTCCTGAAGCTGTAATAAAAGAATTTAAAAAAGACGGATTGAATGAGGGGGTCAGATATATCCGGGTTCATGCAACGAACAAGGAAGCCTGTCCTGACTGGCATGTGGGGGCTGGGGAAAAGACATGGATTTTTATAGATGAAATTACTGTGGAGTAATGCTAAAAAAAGGGCACATTAAAAAATGCACCCTCTTAATAAATGTCTATCATCCTTTATCTTATCGGATATTTTTTAAAGATCTCATTGGAGCGCATCAGGATATCAACATATTGTGCCCGCTGGTAAGCATATGGATCTTTGATATTCACCTTCGCCAATTTACCTTTGAAATCAGCCAGGGATTGATATTTTTTCAATTTCATCCATTCTTCTATTTCCTCCAGGATTTTTCCGATCTGTCTTGGCCCATGTTTGTAAATAGTACTGACTACCTGGACGCAATCGGCACCAGCTATGATCATTTTAATTACATCTTTGCCTGTAAAAATACCTGTGTTGCTGCAAATATTGCCTTTTATGTTACTGTAAAGCAACCCGGCAAATCGAAGCGGAAGGCGGTTATCTTCCTCATTACTTAACATATAGGGGTAATGTAAACCTTCTTTATCAAGATCGATATCCGGTTGAAATAAACGGTTAAAAAGGACAAAGCCATCAGCCCCTTTTTTATCCAACTCCCCGATACAATAAAGCGGATTCGTATAAAAAGGGCTTAACTTTACACTGACCGGTATTTTCACAGCTTTTTTCACTCCTTCAAGCGTATCAAGTTGTTCCTGAAGGATTGAGTTATCGTCAATGTCGAATTCTCTCGGGACAGCATAAAAATTAAGTTCGATAGCATCGACACCGGTTTCCTCGATCTTTTTGGCATACTCATACCAGGTGTCATCGTAAACAGCATTAAGGCTGGCGATAAGAGGTATCTTCAGTGATTGTTTGGCTTTTGCAAGATGTAAAAGAAAATCTTCAGGGCCGGTATCCACGCTAGCCGGGAACATTGAGCTCATCTCGGCATGGCGGGTCCCATAATCCTCTTCCGCCTGATAGTTCTCCAGGTTTTCCAGTTGGATTTGTTCTTCAAATAATGATTTATAAACGATGGCTGAGGCACCTGCCTCTTCAAGTTTCTTCAAAAAATTCAGGTCGGTAACCAGGTTACTGGCCCCCACGATGATTGGATTTTTAAGCTTGAGGCCCAGATATGTCGTTGAAAGATCCATAATTAATCATTTTAAATTTTAACACCTTTTAGGGTCGTAAAAATAGATAAACCTGCCTATATAAACAAGGAATTTTTTTTGAGAAGAAATCGTCAAACGTTATTCCTTGAAAAAGTATCAGTTTTCTGGATAGATCATGGGTATAAAAATGGTTCAGAAAGTTAATCTAAAATGGTTATAAATTAGACCTTTGACGACCGATTTTAGACGGCCTGTCCGTCCGGGTACATATTATTTAGTAATTTCGTGCTGATTTTTTAAGGACGATAATATTATCTTAAAGCATTAAAATATAACTTGTTATGAAAAATAAAAAGTTTACAACCTGCGATGGTAATTACGCTGCAGCGCATGTGGCTTATATGTTCAGTGAGCTGGCTGCGATCTATCCGATCACTCCTTCTTCTACCATGGCGGAATATGTTGATGAATGGGCTGCTTATGGCCGTAAAAATATATTTGGAGATACATTAAAGGTTGCCGAAATGCAATCGGAGGCCGGGGCAGCGGGTGCTGTTCATGGTTCGCTTCAGTCAGGGGTATTGACCACGACTTTCACTGCTTCGCAGGGATTGTTACTTATGATCCCGAATATGTACAAGATTTCAGGTGAATTACTCCCGGGCGTCTTCCATGTTAGTGCCAGAAGTCTTGCAGCTCATGCCCTTTCCATTTTTGGTGATCACAGTGATGTGATGAGCACGAGGCAGACTGGATTCGCGATGCTGGCTACAGGCAGTGTGCAGGAAATCATGGATATTGCCGCTATAGCCCATCTGGTGGCGATCAAGTCAAGGATACCTTTCCTGCATTTCTTTGATGGCTTCAGGACTTCTCATGAAATCCAGAAAGTTGAATATTTTGAAAATGAAGATATGGCCAAACTTCTGGATTTTGAAGCAGTCCAGGCTTTCAGGAACCGGGCCCTCAACCCGGAACACCCCGTTACCCGTGGTACTGCTCAAAATCCCGATATTTACTTCCAGGCCAGGGAAGCCGGGAACCGGTTCTATCATCCGATACCTGACTTTGTGGAATCCTATATGCAGGAAATAACCAAACTGACCGGCAGGGAATATCATCCTTTTGTTTATTATGGAGCGCCGGATGCAGCAAACATTATCATTGCCATGGGATCGGTTACCGAAACGGTGAAGGAAACCATCGATTACCTGGTTGGAAAAGGAGAAAAGGTTGGACTGGTCACTGTTCATCTATACCGCCCGTTCTCAGAAAAATATTTCCTGAATGTCCTTCCTAAATCAGTGAAGCGGATTGCCGTCCTTGATCGCACTAAAGAGCCAGGTGCCAATGGAGAACCTCTTTACCTTGATATTAAGGATATTTTCTATGGCAAAAAAGATGCCCCTCTAGTGGTCGGTGGCCGTTACGGGCTGAGTTCCAAGGATACAACTCCTTCAATGATTATCTCCGTGTTTGAAAATCTTAAGCTAAATGAACCGAAAAACAGGTTCACTGTGGGTATCGTGGATGATGTAACCTTTACTTCGCTTCCAATACTGTCAGAGTTCAGTGTCGTGCCAAAAGGTACTTTCGAAGGAAAATTCTATGGATTAGGTTCCGATGGAACGGTCGGCGCCAATAAAAACTCCATCAAAATCATAGGTGATAATACCGACAAATATTGTCAGGCTTATTTTGCCTATGATTCAAAGAAATCCGGCGGTATCACCACTTCTCATCTCCGTTTCGGCGACAAACCCATCAGGTCAACTTACCTGGTCACTACACCCGATTTTGTTGCCTGCCATGTTCCTTCCTACCTTGATAAATATAATATGATGAAAGGGTTGAAAAAGGGAGGGACTTTCCTGCTAAACAGCATTTGGGACGTTGAAGAAACGAAAACCAAACTGCCGGATTCTATGAAAAAATACCTGGCAGAAAACGATATTAATTTTTACATCATCAACGCGACTAAAATTGCTGAGGAAATAGGATTGGGCAACCGAACCAATACCATCATGCAATCGGCATTTTTCAGGATTTCAGGTGTTATCCCTTATGAGCTTGCCGGGGAAGAAATGAAGAGAATGATCCGGAAATCATTCGGAAATAAGGGAGAAGAGATTGTTAAGATGAATAATGCAGCTGTTGATGCAGGTGCTGCTGTCATTAAGGTTGAAGTCCCTGTGGCTTGGAAAAAGCTGGATGGAGTAGATAAGAAAGAGGAACCAGATGTCCCTGATTTTATTAAGAATTTTGCCATTCCGGTTAATCAAATGAAAGGCGATGATTTACCGGTAAGCGCTTTCCTCGACCGGGAAGACGGCACCTTCATGCCAGGGACCACTGAATTTGAAAAAAGAGGTATTGCGGTCAATGTCCCGGAATGGCAGGTTGAGCATTGCATCCAATGTAATCAATGCGCTTATGTTTGCCCCCACGCCTGTATCAGACCATTTTTGATTTCGGACGAGGAATTGAAGAATGCCCCTGAAGGGACACATACGCAGGAGACCAAGGGTAAACTCGCCGGCTATCATTTCCGTATCCAGGTCAGCGTGCTTGATTGCACCGGTTGTGGAAATTGTGCGGATAACTGCCCGTCCAAAGAAAAGGCGCTCGTCATGGAGCCGCTGGAAACCCAGCTGGGAGAAGTCGGAAGATGGGATTACATCTCAAAGAATGTCACCTACAAAGATAACATTGTTCCAAAAGAACAATCTGTTAAGAACAGTCAGTTTGCACAGCCGCTGTTCGAATTCTCCGGTGCATGCGCCGGTTGCGGAGAAACCCCTTACATCAAGGTAATTACCCAATTATATGGAGAACGGATGATCGTCGCTAATGCAACGGGATGTTCCTCGATCTATGGCGGGTCTGCACCCTCAACTCCTTACCGGCCAAATAATATCAGTGGTCATGGTCCGGCCTGGGCAAACTCTTTGTTTGAAGATAATGCCGAATATGGCTATGGTGTGTCGATTGGTGTCAGTAAGCTCAGGGAAAGGATTGCAATGAGGATGAAGGATGCCATGAAGGTTGGCTTGCCTGAAAATCTGAAGGCTGCCTATCAGGAATGGATTGATAGTATGTTATCGGCAGAAGGTTCCGGAGAGGCTTCCAAAAAGCTTATCCCGTTGCTGGAAAAGACGAAAGACCCTATAGCGGCCGAAATACTCAGTTTAAAGCAGTACCTGGTGAAAAAATCGATTTGGATTTTCGGTGGAGACGGATGGGCCTATGATATCGGTTATGGCGGACTTGACCATGTCCTGGCCTCTGGCGAAGACCTCAATGTCCTGGTTCTTGACACAGAAGTTTACTCCAACACAGGCGGGCAGGCTTCAAAATCAACACCGGCCGGGGCTGTGGCTAAATTTGCTGCGTCCGGCAAGAAGATCCGGAAAAAAGACCTTGGGTTGATGGCTATCAGCTATGGTTACGTTTATGTGGCCCAGGTAGCCATGGGCGCCAGCCAGAACCAATATTTCAAGGCTCTCAAAGAAGCGGAAGCTTACCCGGGACCTTCCCTTATTATTGCTTATTCTCCCTGTATCAATCATGGCATCCGTAATGGGATGGGGAGGACACAATACGAACAGGAGCTTGCGGTTAATGCAGGTTACTGGCAGCTTTACCGCTATAATCCATTGCTGGAAGCTGAAGGCAAGAATCCGTTCCAACTAGACTCCAAAGAACCTGACTGGAATCAGTTCCAGGGATTCCTCGACGGGGAAGTACGTTATGCTTCTTTGAAGAAATCTTTCCCGAGCGAAGCGGCCCGTTTGGATGCTTTGGCAGAACAAAATGCCAGGTGGAGGTTTGAAACCTACAGACGGTTGGCGACCATGGAATATTCGGTGAAGTAAAGCCTTTAAGGCTTGAACACAAAGTTGCTTATAACCACTCTTGCAGCCACCGGTTTTCCATCACGTTCAGCAGGTTTCCACATTCCACTCATCAGCTTCACAACACGGACCACCTCCTGGTCAGTAGCATTGTCAAGGGAATAAAGGATCCGGATATCCTTTACTGTACCATCTGTATCCACAGTGAATTCTACGATTACTCTGCCTGAGATATAATTTTTTGCAGACACTTCGGGATATTTAAGATGCATTTTAATAAAATCATCCAGCCCCTTTTCTCCACCTTTAAATTCGGGCGGGTTTTCGACTATTACAAATTTTTCATCAGCAGCATTGTTATCCTCTACAACCATTTCATAACTGATATTACTTTCAGCGCTGGCTTTATTGTTCATTACTGCAGATACGCCACCGACACATCTTCCGACAGCATAATTACTGACTCCCTGTGGCAACGGCAAGGGCTGCCTGATCGTGATGTTGTTTCCTTCAGTGTTCCTTATTTCCGAATCTATTGCAATGAAGGAAGTGTGCCTCGTGAGAAGGTTGTATTCCAGGCCGAGAGCTATAACTTGGTCTTCAACGTCTTGACCCTCATAGCCGGAATTTGCAAGATCGTCCAGCATCATGATCTTTTCCCTGGCCCAAAGGTACCTTAAGCCTGAATTAGCATCGTCGGGCCGGATAGAAGCCAGATCAATGCGCGTTTCCACATCTTCACGGCCTCCTTTTCCGGTTACAACGATTTTTCCTTTTGGGATTCCCTTATATTTTCCGAAAATTATGACCGGCCTTTCCGAAAACACATCCGGGTATGATTCCTGGGCGAGGTCATAAGCATCAAAATCGTTAAAGGATATTTTGATATCAGTTAATACCGGATTTGATATGTATTTCCGGAATTTAGCTGCCGACTTACCTGCTTCTTCCTCTTTGGTAACTACGAAAGGTTCGCCTTGCCCGGCATGAGCCAGGCCTTCAATAAGATACCTGTTCACCCCGGTTCCGATTCCGAATGCGAAGAAATTGGCTTCACCGAGGCTCCTGCGGACCAGGTCAAATACTTCTTTCTCAACTGTGACATATCCATCTGTAGCGATGATAAAAGTCCGGGAATATCCTTCAGTTCCTGGAAGACTGAGTGCTTTCTTCATAGCCGGTAAAAGTTCAGTGCCTCCGCCGCCATTCTCTTTTTCGATGAACCTGATGGCTGACGCAAGATTTTCTTTTACAGCCGGTAATGATTTTTCAGCCATTATTTCAGATCCCCCGGCAAACAGGATCACGTTGAACCGGTCAGTTGGCTTTAGCCCGCTGATCAGGTCAGTCAGCAGCTTTTTAGAGATATCGATCGGGTAACCATTCATAGAGCCGGAAACATCCATGATAAAGATATACTCCCGCGGCGGGATCATCTCGGGCGACACGCGGTCTGGCGGCTGCACCATGGCCAGGAAGAAATTCTCCTTGTCCCCCTGGAACAGAAGAACCCCTGTCTCAATCTTCTGACCGGCTAAACGATATTTCAAGATGAAATCGCGGTTTCCGCCAAATTTTTCCAAAGGTGAAAGATTGACTGAAGCTCTCGACAATCCGCTGTAATTGATTTCAGTTTGATGCGAAGGGCATTTAATGTCTTTAAGCGCCATCCCGCCTGTGAGATTAACTTTAATATCAACTTCATAAAGCGGTGCTATTCCTTCTGTGGTATAAGGATTAGCATTCCAGCCTTCTCCGGCAGAGGCAATTTCATTCGCACTACCGCTGTAACGTGGTCCAACCACGGTCGGGTACACAAATTGATAAATCCTGTCGACCGGGACCAGGGCTTCAGTATATTTCAATTCAACGCGGACCTGGTCGCCGGGCATGATATTGGCAACATTCATCGTAAATACATTGGGGCGCTCCTGTTCCAGCAGCGAAGCGCTTTGCCCGTTGTTCTTAGCCTGTTCATATTCCTGCCTGGCTTTTTCCCTTTCCTGGATCCGTGCGACGATCACCCTTTCACCGATGGTCATAACCATGGAATAGACAGCAGCCTGGGTGGAGGCCGGAAAAACATAAATGGCTTCAATAGGTTTTTTACCTTCATTGGTGTATTTCTGTGTAATAGTTACATCGGCAATAACACCGGCAATATTGACTTTGGCGCTGGTAGACTTAAGCGGAAGACGGTCAGTCTCAGGATCATCAGATTGAATATAGAAATATGGGGAAAGGGTTTTGTCTTCCGGAGACGAGAGGATCTGACCGGAAATATATAGTACTGACGTCAAGAGAAATAATAGTGTAACGATTGATACGATCGGTTTCATGACTTTAATATTTAGTGTTATTGTAAAGTAAATCTGATTGGCAGGCTAAAACTCACCCTGACCGGTTTATTCCTTTGGAATCCAGGACTCCAATCAGGCATTGCAGAAACGACCCTGTAGGCTTCATCAGAAAGCAACTGATCTGGAGACCTAACAATTAGGATATCAGAGAGGCTGCCGTCTTTTTCAACCACAAAACTTAAATGTACTATGCCCTGAATGTTGGCCTCCCTGGCTATTTTGGGATATACCATGTTATTTCTGAGAAACTCGTACATTGCCGGAAGACCACCTGGAAATTCAGGCATTTTTTCCACTACGCAGAAGATGGTATCTTCCTTAGGATCTGAAGGCTCTTCCGGAAGCCTTAATATTTCGGGGATGACAGAGTTGCCATCAGCGCCCGCATCAAAGGACGGCAAGTCGTCAGTGATTGCAACGGGTTTATCTATAATGTTGATGGTGTAAATTGGCTTTGGATCGGGTGGGGGAGGAGGCAGTTTCCGCTGCTGCGTATTGACCGGCAGAAGCTCATCAATCTCTTCCCATTTTGAACCAAAGTTTAATGAAACGCTTTTTTCATTTGTCTGCCATTCAAAAGCAAGCAGGCTGACAGCCAGCGCAACGATGAACCCGATACGGAGAAAAATCCCCTTTTTAATTTCCAGGTTCGCCCGGTTTGATTTTTTGCTTTCCATTTTTATAAGATTTTAAAAGGTTATCTTTACCATTGGATGCAGGGATATTTAATTTTCCATAAAATGGGAACATTAAAACAACCAAAAGACTGGAGGCTTTACATGGTACCATATTTGTTTCTTCTATTTTAAACCGTTCCCGATATGTTTATCAGGTTTATGCGAAAACAGGATAAACCGGACTTTCATGAACTCCCGGATCATGAGCTGATTCTGAAATATCGTGTAAACGCTGATCCTGAGATAATCGCCTTGCTTTTCCAGCGCTATGCCCATCTGGTTTACGGTGTCTGTCTGAAATATCTGAATGATAAGGATGGTGCAAAAGATGCAGTGATGGAGATCTTTGAAGGATTAATGGAAGATATTCTCCGGCATGAGATACGAAATTTTAAAAGCTGGTTGCATTCGGTTACCCGGAATCATTGCCTTATGATGTTAAGAAAGGCCAAACCTGTGAGGATGGAAATGGCGGAAGAAAAAAATGATGGGGTATTTATGGAAATTCCGGGGGAATTGCATCAAGAAGTAGAATTGGAAGAATATACACTGAAGGAGCTGGAATCGGCAATGGTAACTTTGAAAGAACCACAACGGCGATGCATTGAATTAGTATATTTAATGGATAAATCATACATGGAAGTATGCGATATCACCGGATACTCCATAAACGAAGTAAAGAGCCACGTCCAGAATGGAAAACGAAACCTGAAGATCAGACTAGAATCACGAAATGTCGGAAAAATATAATATATCATCCCTGTTTGATGTGTCGGGCAACCTGACCCTCAACGCGATGGAGCGTTACCTTCGAAATGAACTCAGTCCTGCAGAACGGATTCTGGTAGAAAAGCATCTTGCCAAATCTGATTTCGACTGTGAAGCGCTTGAAGGAATGCAAAATTATGGTTCAAGTGATCTCAGACAGGAAGTTGAGGATTTGCAGGCAGATTTGCTCTTTGTTGCAGGGAAAAGGGCGAAGACCGGCAATTCGCGGATTTCACGTATGAAATATTGGTATGCTGCAGCCGGTCTGGCAGGTCTTATCGGCTTGTCGGTGCTGATGTTCTTCATGTTCCGCGGTCCGATCGAAAAATCTCAATTGGCAGTAATGCAGCCTGATACTATTATTGATGAAATTGTTCCAATTACAGAGCAAGCAGTAAAGAATCCGGTCCAAATATCGGAAGATATTCAGAAAAATATGCCTCAAAATGAAATCAATTCCCCGATAAAACCTGTCCAGGAACAGTCATCCGGATCTATTGAAGTTGCCGCAGTATCTTTGCCGCCAGTGATTAATCAGGAAGTTATTGCATTTAACCAGCCCGTTGAAGTAGCCGAAGAGATAGTTGAGGTAGTAAATGATGATTTGATAATTGAAGAATATATTGTTGGCGGGGTGGTTATCACTAATGATAAAGATTACACTGAGGAAAAGCTTGACAGAAGCGAAAAGAAAGGTTCCACTCAAAATATTGTACAGTCAAAAAGTGCAATTGCTGAAGATAATAGTGAAATGTCTGATCTTGAATCTGATGCTCAGATATTCATGGTTGTCGAGTCTATGCCTGAATTTCCGGGTGGAGATTCCGCTTTGTACCGGTTTTTAACTGAAAATATTCATTATCCCGATTCAACAAAAAAGGCGGGCATCCAGGGAAGAGTTTTTATGACATTTGCGGTCAATAAAGATGGTTCTATTTCAGATGTACAGGTACTTAGAGGCATTGGCGGCGGCTGCGATGAAGAAGCATTAAGAGTGGTAAAATCAATGCCAAACTGGATACCCGGCAAGCAAAGGGGTAAACCGGTCCGGGTGCAATATAACCTGCCAATAAAATTCAGCTTGAAGTAATTTTGCCCGGAAATGACTTATTTTGTAAAAACCTACTCAAAGGTTTATCATTGATTAGAAAAAAATTGACAAATGAAATTAAAAGTAATTATTCACGAAGCTGAAGAAGGTGGATATTGGGCTGAAGTCCCTTCCCTTCCGGGTTGTGCTTCACAAGGCGAGTCGATGGTAGACCTGATAAATAACCTTTATGATGCTGTTGAAGGCTGTTTATCTGTCGACATGAAGAATATTCAACTTGAGAACAAGGATACCGTGATGGAATTGGCAGTTTGATTATGAAAACCATCAGCGGGAATGTTAATGTCCTCCGGGGAATTTAATCAATTGTTTCCTTTTTTGCTGCAAGACTATAACCGCTACAATATCTTGGAATCCGATGATGAGTGAACCGTCGCATTAAATCGAAATGGTATGAGATGCGCATCCCGCAAGTTATTGCCAGCTGGAACGTTTCCCGATTAGAGGCAGGGTATTATTCTATATTTTCTAATGTTTTCCGAAGCACAATCCGCACAATTATTTAATTCTAATATTCTAAAATACCCTTCTGCATATTTCTTAATGCCAAGAAAATTTAGCGCTAAAATACGAACACGAATTATATCATAATTTATTTTGGAACTATCAATTTTATCTTCAGTCCATTTCTTTTTAGTATAAAAAGTGTAATGATCCTGTTTATGCCTCAATAAGATGATTTCATTTTTCGCCAATTCCAAAGTCTTAACTTTATCATTATTGAAATGCATAGCAGTTACTTCACATTTAATTTCAACAATATTTCTATGAATTATATTCCCGTTCTCAATTTTTATATTCAATCTCTCAACATTTTCTTTTAATGATTTATCAGTATCACTTAAATAAACACATATTAAAAATCTAGGATGAAAAAAATAGAGAATAGAAAATCCTAATGCAAATACCGATGCAATTAACCCAAAAATTTCAAGGTAAGATTTACATGGTACGGAAATTAAAGATAAATGTTCCATAGATTTGAGTTTCGTTGTTAATAATGCCTTGCATCTAACACCTCATACCCTCTTTCCCTGCATTCATATATATTCCAATAGGCATAAGGGTGGGTAATATTATTTTAAATCCTTGTAAAGATATGATTTATTTGACTAATTTTAGAAAAAGTGTTGCACTTACTACTTGAATTTATAGATTTGGCAAAGTAAAGAAAATAGTAACTCGAGAGACTGACTGGTATCTCTTACTGCTTCGATAGAGACTCTACAATGAACGAACACAACAAAGTTACACATTGGGGGGGCGCTCCCGACCACCGCAAATCAATGTAGGGCGGTCTCCGCATAATGCGTTGAAATATCCATTTACAAATAGCCTGGCTAATAACCTACTATAATTTCTTTATTTCTTTCAATAAACCTTTTTCATCTTTATTTGGTTTTTAGAAAATATAATGGGGGTTAACAATTATTTAATACCACCTCATCCGTCGCGAAATAAAAAGCTCTGTGTTCAATGTAAAAAAGAGTGTTGTAGAGGTTCTTAGGAATTTTCATTTTTTTAATAACCTCAGAAAACAAATTACATTGTTCTGGATTAATCCAAAATAATGATATCAAGACGTTAGTCAATAGTTATTTGTACCTTTAAAGATTCTAAACCAAAAACCAGGCCTTATGAAAATATTATCTCTGGTATTATCAATTCTTTTATTTATCCAGATATCGGCTTCATCGCAATCCTGCTTACCGGAAGGCATCACATTTACCACACAGACTCAAATCGATTATTTTCAAAGCCTTTATCCAGGGTGTACGCAAATTGAGGGAGATGTTACAATTATTGAAACAAACATCACCAATTTAAACGGCTTGATTTACTACTCCCCATTTTTTAGACCACGAATTCACTTTTCTTAATTGAATTTATTAACTCTATTTGTATTGATATTGCTGTTAATTTCGGGAAATAACTCGAAGAGTTATTCTCGATATTAACAGC